>Ga0315539_1000198_pt1 | contig 46916 bp, 34 predicted proteins | sample SalMarSW160150MG_FD_203097 | JGI IMG/M metagenome (GOLD analysis project Ga0315539, IMG submission 203097) | Salt marsh sediment microbial communities from the Plum Island Ecosystem LTER, Massachusetts, United States - Salt Marsh Sediment SW1601-150 ...
GCTGATTCGTCAATTTCATGTTGTTTTGCCATAGGCATCCCTCTGGGACATATGGATTATTCGCACCCAAAACATGAAACACTTTGAAACCATCTGAACGTTTGGACGATCCGCCGATTTGGCGGAGAGTACAAACCTCACGAGCAGCTCGTGCGATTTGTTTGAGGGTGCGAGTAAACCATCTGAAACAATATACCTATCTTTACCAGGCCAGTTTTTTACCATCAAATCTTAATCAACACCCATGCAAGCCGAGATCATAACCATCGGTGATGAATTGCTGATCGGGCAGGTGATCGATACCAACTCAGCCTGGATGGCGGGTAAGCTGAACGAGGCGGGAATTGATGTTATCCGGATCACCTCGGTTGGTGACCGGCGGGAAGAGATATTATCGGCTCTTGACGAAGCAGTAAAACGAGCAAAGATCATTCTCATTACAGGCGGTATCGGACCTACACCGGACGATATTACCAAGGAGACCCTGGCTGCATATTTTGACTGCCGGATGGTTGTTAATGAAAAAATTCTGAAAGAGATTGAGAAATTTCTCAAATCCCGTTCCATTCCAATGAATGAGCAAAACCGGAAACAGGCTGAAGTACCCGAAAAAGCCGAGCTCTTATCAAACCAGTATGGCACAGCAGCCGGGATGTGGTTCGAGGAGCAGGATGCCATCTTTGTTTCCATGCCCGGAGTGCCGCATGAAATGAAGGCATTGATGGAGCATGAAATCATTCCCCGTCTCAGAAAACGGTTCCTTTCTCCCCCCATCCTGCACCGGACAATCCTCACCTATGGAACATTTGAGGCAAAGCTGGCGGAGATCCTGAGTGATTATGAAAAAAACCTGGACCCATCCATTAAACTGGCTTATCTGCCATCCAACGGGATCATCCGGCTGCGGTTCACCCTGCACGGATCCGATGAAAAAGAGATGGATAAGATCCTGGATCGTGAAATAAACAGGCTCTACCAGATCATTCCGCAATATATTCTCGGCACCGAAGAGGATACGCTGGAAAAAATTGTCGGTATGCTGCTCAAGAAGAAGGGAGCAACCCTGTCTGTTGCCGAAAGCTGTACCGGTGGCAATCTCTCCCGCCGGATAACCAGCGTCCCGGGCAGTTCGGCTTATTTCACCGGATCGGTGATAGCCTATTCGAATGACATAAAACTGAATGTGCTGAATATAAACCTGAAAAGCCTGACAGACCATGGATCAGTCAGCCGCGAGGTGGCAGAGGAGATGGCAACCGGGATTCGTGATCGTTTCAAAACCGATTATTCCATATCCACTACAGGCATTGCCGGTCCCGATGGAGGGACAGCCGAAAAACCGGTCGGGTTGGTCTGGATCGCCGTTGCGTCAAAGGAAAAGGTTCTATCCAAAAAATTCCTGTTTGGCGGAAACCGTGAACGCAACATCGAACGGGCATCCCTCGCCGGATTGAATATGCTGAGGAAGATGTTGCTGAAAAAGGAAATGTAAAATTTCGGATATCGAATTTCGAATTTCGAATTTAAAAATAAACTAAATATCCCAAAGCTTCAGAATCAGTCCACCCGATTGTAATTGATTATTAAGCATGTACCCCGGTAGGGGTACAATAATTAATATCCCCGGGTGCAACCCGGGGTTCAGTACAATACGTAAATTCCGGTCCAACTCCCTTGGTATTCAGCAGGAAAATGTTACATGGACCGAAGTTTTGCCGACCGTTCATTAAAGTTATTATCCTTTTAATAAACAGCAAGTTAGGACAGGATATCATTGATCCCTTTAAGCACAACTGGTGAGTTAAAAGTTAGTTGAACAACTTATTAACGCATAACGTATAACTTATAACTTTTACAGAAAAGTCCGGGCCAGGATTCAGTACCAATCTTATCCATGGAGAGACAGACCTAAAAAAAACTGCCATATATTTGATTAATTCAATAAAATTCAATTATTTTGCGCACGATTTTGAAACGCACACGATACAGATCATAAACAGACATGTCAAGAGTTTGTCAGGTTACGGGAAAGAGGGTTATGGTTGGAAACAATGTTTCCCACTCAAAGAGAAGAACGAAAAGAAGGTTCTATCCAAATCTTTTTACCAGGAAGTTCTATCTTCAGGAGGAAGATCGCTGGATAACCCTCAAAGTTTCAGCAGCCGGATTACGGCTTATCAATAAAAAAGGACTGCAGACCGTGCTGAAAGAGGCAAAAGAGAAAGGGTTTATTTCAAGCTATTAAAACGATATCTCATGGCAAAGAAAGGGAACAGGGTGCAGGTCATACTGGAATGCACAGAACATAAGGAGAGTGGTCTCCCCGGCACATCAAGGTACATTACCACCAAGAACCGGAAAAATACTCCGGACAGGCTGGAACAAAAAAAATATAACCCGATTTTGAAAAAGGTAACCCTTCACAGGGAGATAAAATAAGAGATCATGGCAAAGAAGGTTGTTGCAACATTGAAAACAGGCACCGGAAAGGATTTCACAAAATGCATTAAGCTGATAAAATCCGGAAAGAGCGGTGCATACCTTTTTAAGGAGGAGATCGTACACAATTCACACATCAAAGACTTTTTTGAGAAAAAGTACAGGTAATAAACCCTGCATAAAAGGCTTGAAAGCTTTCTTCCAAAAGAAGAGAGCTTTTTTTATCTTTGGAACAGAAATTGAAACCCGCATCTATGGCTCGCTTAGGCATCTTTACGAGAGAAAAAAAGGAGAACCTGAATAAAGGACTGGAGAAGACCAAGGAGAGCGTCTTCAGGAAACTTTCACGTGCTGTGGTCGGAAAATCCAGGGTGGATGACGAGGTGCTGGATAACCTGGAAGAGGTGTTGATCAGCTCCGATGTCGGTGTCGATACCACCCTGAAGATCATCGAACGGATAGAAGAACGGGTTTCCAGGGATAAATTCCTTAATACCAGTGAATTAAATATTATTCTTAAAGAGGAGATCGCTGCCCTGCTGGAAGAGAACGCCCCGGATGGCAGGTTCGACTTTGCATCGATCTCTGAACATAAACCCTACGTGATCATGGTGGTGGGTGTTAACGGAGTCGGGAAAACAACCACCATTGCCAAACTGGCACACCAGTTCAAAAAACTTGAAAAAACGGTACTGCTCGGAGCAGCAGATACTTTTCGCGCAGCAGCCGTTGACCAGCTGCAGATCTGGGCCGATAGGGCAGGAGTGGAAATGGTAAAACAAAAAATGGGGTCTGACCCGGCTTCCGTGGCATATGATACACTCGCTTCTGCCAAAGCAAGAGATGTTGATGTGGTTATCGTGGATACAGCCGGCAGACTGCATAACCGGGTCAGCCTGATGAATGAGCTTGCCAAAATTAAAATGGTGATGAAAAAAGTGATCCCGGATGCTCCACATGAAATCCTGCTTATCCTCGACGGATCCACCGGACAAAATGCATTCGAACAGGCGAAACAGTTTACAAAAGTTACCGAAGTCACTGCCCTGGCATTGACCAAACTGGATGGAACCGCCAAAGGTGGAGTAGTGATCGGGATCTCTGACCAGTTTAAAATTCCGGTTAAGTACATTGGCATCGGTGAGAAACTGGACGATATTCAGGTTTTTAACAAAGCCGAATTTGTTGATTCACTGTTTGGCTAAATTACCCTCTACGCTATCCCTACATAAAGAAGATGAAATCCAAACCCAGGAAAATCAAGGTGGTTACCCTCGGGTGCCCTAAGAACGTGGTTGATTCTGAAGTCCTTCTGAAACAGTTGGAAACCAACCGGGTAAAACTGATCCCGGAATATAGCAACGAACAGGCTGATACAGTAATCATAAACACCTGTGGGTTTATCCTGGATGCCAAAGAGGAATCGATCGACACCATCCTTCATTATGCCCGGGAAAGAGAGAGAGGTACTATCCGGGATTTATATGTCATTGGATGCTTATCTGAACTGTATAAAGATGAGCTCCGGTCCGGAATACCGGAAGTGGATCGTTTTTTCGGAGTGAACGACCTGGAAAAGATCATCATCAATCTTGGTCTTGACTACCGGAAAGAACTGGTGGGAGAGAGGCACCTTACCACTCCGGAGCACTATGCATACCTTAAAATTTCCGAAGGATGTGACAGGACCTGTGCCTTTTGTGCAATTCCCCTAATCCGTGGTAATCATATCTCCAGATCCATTGAAGATGTAGTAAGGGAAGCGGAGAGACTGGCTGACAAAGGAGTCAGAGAGATCATACTTATTGCTCAGGACCTTTCCTGGTATGGGATCGACCTGTATAAGAAACAAAAGCTGAACGACCTTCTGGCTGCTCTGATTCCGCTAAACGGTATCGAGTGGATCAGGTTGCATTATGCCTATCCTGCCCGTTTCCCGCTCGATATCCTTCCATTGATAAGAGAAAATGAGAAGATCTGTTCTTACCTCGATATACCGGTTCAGCATATCAACGACACGGTATTGCAGCGCATGCGACGGGGCACAACAAAAAGCGAGATACTGAACCTTCTCTCTGTCATCCGGAAAGAGGTGCCGGGAATTGCCCTGCGAACCACGCTGCTTACAGGACATCCCGGAGAAACTGACCTCGCGTTTGATGAACTGGAGAAATTTGTTGCCGATGCACGGTTCGACCGTCTCGGTGTATTTACCTATTCACACGAAGAAGGAACCTATGGCTATCAACACTACCGCGATGAAGTGCCTGAAGAGATAAAATTGTCCCGGAAAAACCGGTTGATGGAAATCCAGCAACATATTTCCAGAGAATTGAACAATTCTAAAACAGGAGAATTAATTAAGGTAATGATCGACAGGCGGGAAGGAAATTATTACATTGGCAGGACCGAGCATGATTCTCCGGAGATAGACAATGAGGTATTGATTGAAGAAGATGACAGGGAATTGCAAACAGGTGTATTTTACATGGTTAGAATTACGGAAGCCGGTGAGTTTGATCTGTATGGGGAAGTTGAGTAGGGAGTTATGAGTGGTGAGTGATGAGTGGGCATACTGCATGGGGTATCCTCCTGCTCCGACTAGCGGATACGTAGGACAAAGGGGAGCAGAGAGCATGGGGAAGGATAAAGGAAAAGAGTAAGCAGTATGCAGTTTGCATATGACAGAAAAATTGTCCCGGAGGGACAATCAGGTAATAGGCAGCCATTTTAATGGCTGTTTGCGATGTTCCGAATTTCAGTGCGTCCCTTAGGGACTGAAAGAATTAAGGGATGGCATGTGAGAGGTGAGTGGGAAGAGCAAAAAATTTTCGAATACCGAACAAGGAATAATGAATCTTGAAGAAGACTCGATGAGTAATTTCAAATGAGTTATCATTGTCCAAAGGACTCCTTCGGAGAGTTACAATTGTATGCATGACCATCGTTTGACCATCGTATAAAAAAAACCGCCTTCCTAAATCATGGGTAAGGCGGCCTTTCACCAGGTCATCTAAGGTTATTTCTTCAACACGGCTTTCAGGACTTTCTCTTTGTCCAGCTTTTTGGTGCAGAAGAACCAGTCGTAGCAGGTGACATCCTCTTCTTTGCTCTCCATACGTTCTTTGGCGGTACCACAGGAACCTGCCGTAGGAATGATCACATCGTCACCCGGTCTCCAATCGGCCGGCATTGCAACGGAGAATTCGTCAGCTGCCTTAAGGCCAATCAGCACCCTGTAGAGTTCATCAAAATTACGGCCCAGGCTTAGGGGATAATAAATGATCGTTCGGATTATCCCTTTCGGATCGATATAGAACACAGCCCGTACTGCCTTTGTTGTAGCTTCACCGGGCTGGATCATTCCATACTTGTTGGCAACCTCCATGGTAATGTCTTCAATCAGGGGGAACTTCACTTCCACATCCTTCATTCCCTTGTATTCAATCTTCTCCTTGATGGTCCTCAGCCAGGCAATGTGGCTGTACAATCCATCCACTGAGAGGCCAACCAGTTTACAATTTGCCTCGGCAAACTGCTGTTCCATGCTGGCAAAGGTCATGAACTCAGAGGTACATACCGGTGTAAAATCAGCAGGATGGCTGAACAGGATAACCCAGCTTCCCTTATAATCAGCCGGAAAATTGATCTCACCCTGTGTGGTTACTGCTTTGAATTCGGGTGCAAGATCACCGATACGTGGCATAGGTGTTACTTTCTGTTCTTGTTTTTCTTCCATGTTTATTAAAATTTACGTGTTATTACTCTGTTGGATTCTTTAAAGAAATATTTTTGCTTCTCTCGATCGATTGAAGTGCCAGGTAGTTGTCTCCGAATTTTTCCAGGTTCTCCATTTCAACATCATACTGGTCAAAATGACGTTCCTCATCTTCCACAAGCCTTTCAAAGATTTTCTTGGAAGCTGAATCGGCATTCTGGGCACATTCGTTTGCCCATTTGTTATAGTCATTGACACTTTGTGTTTCCATTGCACCACCCATCTGCAACATCTCCTTTACGTTATGTATCTTTTTAACCTCGGCTGATTCTTTCAGGTCAACTTCACCGCCCAGGAACAGGATTCTTTCCGCAAGCAGCTCAATGTGCCGCATCTCTTCAATAGCTGTTCTCCTGAACAGGCCGGCCAGCAGATCATACCCCTGGTCATCACAGTGAAAATGAAAATACATGTACTGGTGAACTGCTGCGAGTTCATCAGCCACAGCCCTGTTTAATAATTCAATGCTTTTTTCTTTCATTGTTTTTGATTTATTTGGTTTATGTTTATGGTTTAAAAGTAATTCCCAATCTCTCAGCAATGCGTAAAGCCAATTCCTTATCGGCTTTGTAAAAATGATTTAGCTGATGGTGGGTTATTTCATCACGTTTTGGTCCGGAAATAGCCTTCATGGCTCCGACAATATTGTTGATGGTATTGCGCTGCTCTTCTTTCGTCATGACATTTCGGAACAGGAGACCGGGCTGTGTAAAATGATCATCATCGTTCTCGTTGCGGTCGTACCAGTCAGCAACATCCGAATCCATTTTCTGGGATGGTTCTTTGTATTGTTCATCCGCTTCTATATCATCAAAGCGGTTCGGCCAATAGTTCGGACGATCATCACCGTTGCTGTCGACACGCATATTTCCATCCCGTTCATAATTATGCACATCATTGATCGGGCGGTTTACCGGGATCTGTTCATAATTAGCTCCCAGGCGGTAGCGGTGGGCATCGGAGTAGGACAGGAGACGCCCCTGCAACATCTTGTCGTAAGAATATCCAATGCCATCAACGACATGAGCAGGTGCGAAGGCCGATTGTTCCACATCCCTGAAATAGTTCGACGGGATTTCATTCAGCTCCAGGGTACCGACATCCATCAGCGGATAATCAGCGTGTGGCCAGACTTTGGTCAGGTCAAACGGATTCCAACGGAAAGATTTCGCCTGCTCTTCTGTCATGACCTGTATTTTCATGGTCCATTTTGGAAACTCGCCCTTCTCAATGGCATTAACCAGATTCCGTTGTGCCCAGTCGGGATCTTTGCCTTTCATCGCTTCCGCTTCGGGTCCTGTAAAATTTTTGATACCCTGAGCTGTTTTTACATGAAACTTCACCCAGAAACGTTCATTCATCCCGTTAATCATTGAAAATGTATGGCTTCCGTAACCGTTCATATGACGGTAGCTGTATGGAGTACCCCGGTCACTGAAGAGGATCATCACCTGGTGAAGGCTTTCCGGATTAAGGCTCCAGAAATCCCACTGCATGGTCTGGCTTTTCAGGTTGGTTTTGGGATCCCTTTTCTGAGTGTGGATAAAATCACTGAACTTTTTAGGGTCTTTAATAAAAAACACGGGTGTATTGTTCCCCACCAGGTCCCAGTTACCCTCTTCGGTGTAAAATTTAATGGCGAATCCACGCGGGTCTCTTTCTGTATCAGCACTTCCCTTTTCTCCACCAACGGTCGAAAAGCGGATAAAGATCCGGCATTCATTTCCGATTTTACTGAAAATCCGGGCTTTTGAATACCGGGTGATATCATGCGTAACCGTGAATTTTCCAAATGCTCCTGTACCCTTGGCATGCACCACACGTTCGGGTATTCTTTCCCGGTTAAAATGAGCCATTTTTTCATGAAGGAAATAATCCTGCAAAAGAACAGGCCCCCTTGGACCTACGGACATGCTGTTCTCGTTTTCATAGTATGGCCTGCCAGAGGCAGTCGTAAGTTTTTTGTTTTTCTTTTTCATGGTTTGAGATTTATGTTAACATAATTATTATTCATGCTTTTATCCCTTATCCTTCATTTTTCCTGTTCTGAAATCTTCCGATGATCTGAAGCTTAATGTCTTCAATCTTAAAATGGGGAATCGCTTTCCTGGAAAAGTATTGTTCAATCATCCGGGTCAGTTCGTCATCATGGTAATCTTCAATACGGTCTGAATCGGAACAATAGAGGTGGTGGTGCTTTTCTTTCACGGCCTCGTACCTCATGATATCCCGCTCCGTTTTGACCTTTGTAATCAATCCGTGATCCACAAAGGTATCCAGGATCTTGTAAACCGTTCCAACGGAAATGTTGGGATTCCTCCTTCTGACCATATCAATGATTTTATCTGCAGTTGGATGATTGTTTAATATCAATACCTGCTCCAGAACCGCCAGGCGCTGGGGTGTGATTTTTAAATCATTATCAATTAGCATTTTACGAATCTCTTCAATGCTCATAGCAGAAATATTATTTAATAAGAATAATTCCTATATAAGAATTAGTAAAAATACAATTTTTTTGAATTTCAACAAAAGGGTAGGAGTATTTTTTTTATAGCTGTCCTGAAATCGAATCCGGATCCGCTGGCGGACGGGACACAATCAATCTTTTCCGTCAAATCAGGCAAAAGGGGGATTACCAGGGATTTCGTTCAGGATTTATCTTCTGCCGTTTTTTCTGGCATTTCTTTTTCAGCGGTATTTTTGATATTGATTGTGATATCCTCTTTTTTCTTATTGAATCCAACTGAAATGGTATCTCCTTCATGGAGTGATGCTTTGATGATCACTTCTGCCATTGGGTCTTCCAGGTATTTTTGGATGGCCCGTTTCAATGGACGGGCACCGAACTGGATATCATAGCCTTTTTCCGCGATAAAATCCTTTGCAGTGGCTGAAATTGTAATTTCGTATCCCAGGTTATGGATCCTGTCGTACAATCCTTTCAACTCAATATCGATGATCTTATGGATATCTTCTCTTGAGAGTGCATTAAAGATCACCACATCATCGATCCGGTTGATGAATTCAGGAGCAAAGGTTTGCTTAAGGGCTTTTTGTATGACACTTTTTGCATAGGCATCGCGCGTTTCCTTTTTAGCATGGGTTTCAAATCCAACTCCCTGTCCGAAATCCTTCAGTTGCCGTGTTCCGATATTGGATGTCATGATCACGATGGTATTTCTGAAATCGACCCGTCGTCCCAGGCTATCGGTAAGTTGTCCTTCATCGAGCACCTGAAGCAGAATATGATACACATCGGGATGAGCTTTTTCAATTTCATCGAGGAGCACCACGGCATATGGTTTTCTTCTCACTTTTTCGGTCAATTGCCCCCCCTCCTCATACCCGACATACCCGGGCGGGGCACCCACCAATCTGGAGACAGAGAACTTCTCCATGTATTCACTCATATCGATACGGATGAGGTTATCGACACTATCGAACAGGTACTTTGCAAGCACTTTAGCCAGTTGTGTTTTTCCGACACCTGTTGGTCCGAGGAACACGAAAGTACCGATCGGTTTATTGGGATCCTTCAAGCCGGCCCGGTTTCGCTGGATCGATTTTACTACTTTTCGAATTGCTTCATCCTGGCCTATCACACTTTCGGTAAGTTCATCACGCATCTTCAGCAGGCGGGCACCTTCTGCCTGGGCAATTCGTTGCACCGGTACACCGGTCATCATGGCGACCACTTCAGCGACCTTTTCCTCATCAACCGTTTCCCTGTTCCGGGACAACTCTTTTTCCCACTTATCTTTTTCCATATCCAGGAGATCAAGATACTCTTTCTCCCTGTCCCTGAAGCTGGCTGCTTTCTCAAAGTTCTGGTTTTTCACCGCTTTGATCTTCTCGTTCTTGGTCTCTTCAAGCTCTTTTTCCAGTTCCAGGATTTTTTCCGGGACAACGATATTCGATATATGGACTCTTGATCCGGATTCATCCAGGGCATCGATCGCTTTATCGGGGAGGTGGCGGTCACTGATATAACGTGCTGTAAGTTTGACGCACGCGTTGATGGCCTCCGGTGTATAGAATACGTTATGGTGTTCCTCGTATCGCTCCTTGATATTTGCCAGGATATGGATGGTCTCTTCAATGGTTGTGGGTTCCACCATCACTTTCTGGAACCGTCTTTCCAGGGCGCCATCTTTTTCGATATGCTGGCGGTATTCATCGAGTGTAGTTGAGCCAATGCACTGGATCTCTCCTCTGGCGAGAGCCGGTTTAAGCATGTTGGCTGCATCGAGTGAGCCGGTTGCACCTCCTGCTCCAACGATGGTATGGATCTCGTCAATAAAGAGGATGATATCGTTGGTTTTTGCCAGCTCATTCAGAATGGCTTTCATTCTCTCCTCAAACTGTCCCCGGTATTTGGTACCGGCAACAATGGAGGCAAGATCAAGGGTAACCACCCGCTTACCGAACAATACACGGGAGACTTTCCGTTGGATAATGCGCAAGGCCAATCCTTCAGCAATCGCTGATTTACCCACTCCCGGTTCACCGATCAGAATGGGATTATTCTTTTTTCTCCGGCTCAGGATCTGAGCCAGGCGTTCGATCTCTTTTTCTCTTCCCACGATCGGATCAAGCCGATCCTCTTCTGCCGCTTTTGTCAGGTCAATTCCAAAATTATCCAGGACAGGTGTATCGGAGGTTGATTTGGCTTGCTGTCCGCTGCCTTTTGAGCCTCCAAAACTTTTGGGAACCTCTTCATCCTCCTCACTCGGAAAATCAGCTTTTGCCCGGGTTACCTTATCCATCAGCTCAGCCTTGACAATATCATAATTGATGTTCAGTTCCTCCAGTTTCCTGGTTACCAGCGAGTTTTCATCTTTCAGGATAGCCAGCATCAGGTGTCCTGTATCAATGGTACTTTGCTTCATCGATTTTGCTTCCAGGTAAACCAGTTTTAACACTCGTTCAGCCGGTTTCATCAGGGGGATATTATCTGATTCGCTCATTGAAACCGGGTTATCATCCATAATCCCTCCTTCAATGGTTCTCTTCAGGTCGTGAAGATCTGCTCCCAAAGAAACAAGTACATCAATGGCCAGACCTTCGCCGTCCCGTAAAATACCCAGGAAGAGATGCTCCGTCCCGATGTGGGTATTCCCCAGCCTGATCGCTTCTTCCTTGCTGTAGCTGAGTACATCCTTTATGCGCTGTGAAAATTTTGCGTCCATTTTTTTTTTGTATGTTCCGGTTTGGATAAATCCCTCACAAAGTAAGCAAACCGGACAAAGTTAAGGTACAAAATTAACAATCAATTACTAACATCCAAGTGTTAATAAATCTGCCCCCGAAAGGCCTGAAAATAGATAATAAATCTCTATTTTCGTAAGTTTATTATACACTGCAAAAATAACGATTTTTTACCACATTAGTAAATCTAATCTTACATTCTAAATGCCAGAGAACGAAAGGATTATCAAAATCAACATAGAAGAGGAGATGAAATCGGCCTACATCGACTATTCGATGTCGGTGATTGTATCAAGGGCGTTACCGGATGTAAGGGACGGATTAAAGCCGGTACATCGTCGCGTTTTGTTCGGGATGTCTGAATTGGGAGTGCTTTCAAACAGACCCCATAAAAAATCTGCCAGGATTGTTGGTGAGGTACTTGGAAAGTACCATCCGCATGGTGATTCATCGGTTTATGAAGCCATGGTCAGGATGGCTCAGGAGTGGTCTCTGCGTTATCCTCTGATTGACGGACAGGGAAATTTCGGCTCCATTGACGGGGATAGTCCTGCAGCCATGCGGTATACAGAAGCCCGGTTGAAAAAGATCGCAGAAGAGGCCCTGTCCGACCTGGATAAGGAAACCGTTGATTTTCAGCTTAACTTTGATGATACCCTTCAGGAACCAACGGTTTTACCAACGCGCATCCCCATTTTGCTGGTTAACGGAGCTTCAGGAATAGCTGTTGGTATGGCAACCAACATACCACCCCATAACCTTTCGGAGGTGATCGATGCTACCATTGCGTACATCGACAACCGGCAGATCACCATCGATGAGCTCATGCAATACATCAAAGCACCCGATTTTCCCACAGGTGGGATCATCTATGGCTATCAGGGTGTTAAGGATGCCTATGAATCGGGTAGGGGCCGGATTGTGGTCAGGGCAAAAACCGAGATCGATACGACCCCCTCCGGACGGTCTAAAATCATTGTAACCGAGATACCCTACCTGGTTAATAAAGCCGAAATGATCAGGAAAACTGCAGACCTGATCAATGAAAAGAAGATTGAGGGGATTTCTTATATCAACGATGAATCAGATCGTACCGGGATGAGAATTGTCATCATCCTGAAAAAAGATGCCATTGCTAATGTCGTTCTGAACAACCTGTATAAATACACGCAGTTGCAATCAGCCTTCAGTGTGAATAACATTGCACTGGTTAATGGAAAACCCAGAACCCTCTCTCTGAAAAACCTGATTGAAAGCTTTGTTAAACACCGGCATACCGTCATCATTCGCAGAACCAAATACGAGCTCAGTCAGGCAAAAAATCGTGCACATATCCTGGAGGGACTGCTTATTGCCCTTGATCACCTCGATGAAGTCATCTCCCTCATCCGTGCTTCCAAAACACCGGATGAAGCAAAAACAGGGTTGATGAAAAACTTCGAGCTGACAGAAGTACAGGCTAAAGCCATTCTTGATCTGCGTTTGCAAAAGCTAACCGGACTGGAACGGGAAAAGATCAAAGAGGAGTATGCTGAATTGAAAAAACGGATCGATTATTATCAGGATATCCTGAGCAAGGAAGAGCTGCAAATGAAAATCATCAAGGATGAGCTGAAAGAAATCAAGGATCAATATGGTGATGAGAGAAGAACACAAATTGAGCTGGATGCAGAAGATTTCAACCCGGAAGATTTTTATGCCAATGAGGACATGGTGATAACGATCTCACACCTTGGTTATATCAAAAGAACCCCTGTCTCTGAATTCAAACGGCAGAACAGGGGAGGGATCGGGTCAAAAGGAAGCACAACCCGGGAAGAAGATTTCATTGAGCACATGTACGTTGCCTCCATGCACAACACGATGCTGTTCTTTACCGAACGGGGTAAGTGTTTTTGGCTTAAAGTATATGAAATTCCCGAGGGCACCAGGATTTCCAAAGGAAGGGCTATTCAAAACGTGATCAACCTCGAACCGGAAGATAACGTGAAGGCTTATATTAATGTTCAAAAGCTGGACGACAGGGATTACGTGGATAACAATTATATTGTCCTTTGCACGAAAAAAGGAGTCATTAAGAAAACCTCCCTGGAAGCCTATTCCAGGAAGAGACAAAACGGAATCAATGCTATCAATATCCGGGAAGGAGATCAACTCCTGGAAGCCAAACTCACCAATGGAAATCATGAAATCATGCTCGCTAACCGGTCGGGAAGAGCGATCCGTTTCCATGAAAAAACCGTTCGGCCGATGGGACGAAATGCTTCCGGTGTCCGGGGAATTACCCTCGCCAATAAAACCGATGATGTGATCGGTATGATCACTGTGGAAAATGAGAGCGAGGATATCCTCGTTGTATCGGAAAAAGGATACGGAAAACGTTCAAGAATAGGCGATTACAGGCTTACAAACCGGGGTGGAAAAGGAGTTAAAACGATCAATATCACGAAAAAAACAGGAGATTTGATTGCCCTGAAGGGCGTGATTGACTCGGATGACATCATGATCATTAATAAATCGGGCATCACCATCCGGATGGCCGTCTCCGATATGCGCATCATGGGGAGAGCCACACAAGGCGTGAAACTGATCAACCTGAGGGAAAATGACTCCATTGCTGCCGTTGCCTATGTTGAAACAAATGAGGAGGATGAAAATGGAAATGAAGGGCAAAACAAAACAGAATAATCACAAAATGGCAAAGAATTTGAAGAATATATTTTTAAATACTATTTTTGAAGCAATAAGAGTTGCTATCAGTCACTAAACTTTATGAAAATGAAACCTATTTTAGTATCATTATTGTTAATCGCAGGTATATTCGTGAGTTATGCGCAAAAAGGTAAGGTGACCAGTGCCCTGAATTATGTCACCTCAGGACAGTTGGATAAGGCAAAGGAAGCCATTGAAGCGGCAGAACAACACGAAAAAACCAAAGATTGGGAAAAAATGTTCTACGCAAAGGGAAAAGTCCTGCAGGCAGTCGGGGAGACACAGAATGAAGAATACCAGGACCTTTACGAAAACCCGCTAACACAAGCATATCAATACTATAAGGAAGCCACGGAGCGGGATGAAAAGGGTCGGCTGGAAAAACTGATCAACCTGGCTCTGCCGATGTTAGCCAACGATTTTATCAATCTGGGAGTCACTAAGTTCCAGGAAGGTGACTATGCCGGTGCCCTTGAAGCATTCGAGACCAACCTCGAGATAGGGGATCAGCCTATTTTTGATGGGGGAATCGATACCACGATCATGTTTAATGCAGGGCTGGCAGCCTATAACGGCGATCTTTATGACAAGTCAATCGAGCATTTTACGGCCGTAAAAGACCTGGATTACGGGGATTATACACTCTATATCCTCCTGAAAAATTCATACATCGCCAAAGGCGATTCTGCAAGTGGATTGCAGGTATTGCAGGAGGGATTTTCAAAATTTCCGGAAAACGAAAGTTTGTTGATCGAATTGATAAACTTTTACATCACCAAAGGAGGGGTGGATGCAGCCCAGGAAGCCCTGGAGTATATCGAACTGGCAAAGGAAAAGGATCCTGACAACGCTTCGTTCTACCACGCCGAAGGGATCCTTTATGATAAAATTGGGAATATTGAAGAATCAATTGAATCATACGAAGAGGCATTAAGACGAAATCCCGACTATTTTGATTCCAACTACAACCTGGGGGCACACCATTTCAACCGCGGCGTAAATAAGGTGAATGAGTGCAACGAGATCATGGATAACGCGGAGTATGAGAAGTGCAAGAAGGAGGCAGATGCCATGTTCGAAATTGCGCTGCCATACATGGAGAAGGCCTATGAAATCGACTCAACCGATGTTTCAACCATTGAAACCCTGAAATTGTTGTATTACCGGATGGGGAACATGGAGAAACATGCAGAGATGGATAAGAAACTGGAAGAATTAAAAGAAGGATTATAAGATCCATAGGGGAGGCACATTTTTCGCTTCCCCTATATTTCTATATGTTCTATTTAACATAATATTAATTATGGAGCAAACAAAGCAAATTAGCGTTTAGCTCTGCTAATTAACATAATTTCAGATATAGCGGCAGCTTTGCTGCCCTATATCGGTCACGAAATTATGTTTAAGCAAATTCTTTGTTTGATTCAATAGCATGCGCTATAACGGTACCGATTTTATGTTAACCCTGTGAAATAAGATTTGAGCCTTTTCTTCAGGAATAATTTACCATAATGCGTTTTAAAATATTTTTCCCTTCTTGTTGCGTCTTCCTGGCTAAGACAAACTTCATAATAAATCAATGTCATAAGTGTAAAACATAGTACAAATTCAGGATTCGAAATTATTTCACGGGGTAAAAGCAAATTCTCGGTCCATTAAGTTTATACGTTATACGTTATCCGTTAAAAGTTGATTAGTTGAATGTTGTGCCGAAACCACGCCTTTGGCGAACGTTCTCATCTCGATCCGCTGATTATATAACTCTTTTACAACAGCTTAAATAGCATCGGCTAATCCTATACTTTATGTATTGACAGATTAATTATCACCTGACAATGCATATAATCGTATATTAAATTGCTGATATACAATAGGTTAAATTGCTGAAAAAGAGAACCCCCTCTACCCTACCCTTTTTAAAATTTCTGTTGTAATTAGCTAATGATCAATGGGTTATCTAATTATTCTCGCATGTTCCAGGTACCCTGTAAATCGCCTTTTGGTTACCTCAGGAGAGTCGACCTACATTGGTTCTGCGTTAACGCACGGTTTTGAGTGCACGAAAATAATGTAGGGCGACTTTTCAAGTCGCCTCACAGCCGACTCAGAGCGGGCTGCGCAAGCAGTCGACCTACATTGGTTCAGGGTTAAACCGAATTTTTCTGATGATCTGAAAACAACAATAGTGATACGATGACTCGACCAATCCGGAAAACCTCTCAGCGACAGTCATCGTATCAATGGTGGCAGAAAAGAATCCCAAATCCCTGCCTGCAGCAAGCAGGGATTTAATAAAAAATAGCCCGGTACAAGCCCCGGTGATTTTGTCGGGGCGTAGTGCCGGGTATGAAGATGATAATAAATCACACCCCCGCCGGGTAGGCCCGGATGGGGTTGAATATTAATATTTTACATGGATAAATTCAACCCCTGTCTGCCGGCAGGCCTACGGAGCTAAAATCAGCACACCGTGTTTGTATACTACCCTATTAATCTGTAATTTTATTTTGATATACGGTTTAACAGGTTTTTAGAAACACGTTAATACAACATTTAACCATTACACTTCAAAAATTCTTTAAACATCCCATGAAAAAATCGTTATTCATCATCATTTGCATTGTGGTTTGCTGCCTGCATGTTATGGCACAGACCCATCCGTTTCAAAACACCGGTCTTTCCGACGACGAGCGGCTGGATAACCTGATCTCCTTGATGACGCTTGACGAAAAGATCGCCCACCTCTCCCCCATGCTGGCAGGCATTCCCCGGCTGGGTGTAAAAGGCACCCGGATTGTGGAAGGATTGCATGGCCTGGCACTCAGTGGTCCGGCTAACTGGGCGGTAAAGGGCAAAGGAGAAGCGCCCACCACAACCTTTCCACAGGCGATCGGCCTGGCCCAGATGTGGGACCCGGAACTCCATCAGCAAATCGCTGACTGGGAAGCCTATGAAACCCGGTACCTGACACAGAACCTAAACTATGCCAGCGCCGGTCTGATCGTCCTGGCACCCAACGCCGACCTGGGCAGGGATATCCGCTGGGGACGCACCGAAGAGTGTTATGGCGAAGATGCCTTCCTGGCATCCGTCCTGGCGGCTGCCTATGTGAGAGGGCTGCAGGGGGATCATCCCCGGTACTGGAAAACTGCCTCCCTCATGAAGCATTTCCTGGCGAACAGCAACGAAAACAACCGGTTCATCAACTCATCGGATTTTGATGAACGGCTGTTCCGCGAATACTACTCCTATGCCTTTTACAAAGGGGTAGTTGAGGGCGGATCCCATGCATACATGGCTGCCTATAACAAATACAACGGCATTCCCTGCACGGTACATCCCGTGCTGAAAGAGGTCACTGTAGCCGAATGGGGACAAAACGGGATCATCTGCACCGATGGTGGAGCATTCAGACACCTGGTGAATTCGCACAACTATTACGGTGACTTCCCGGAAGCAGCAGCAGCCTGCATCAAAGCAGGCATTACCATGTTTCTGGATTTCTATCAACCGGCGCTCCGGGAAGCGCTTGAAAAAGAGCTTGTTTCAGAAGCAGAGATCGATGGTGCAGTACGCGGCACGCTACGGGTACTGCTCAAACTGGGGCTACTGGACAGCAATCCGGAGAATCCTTATGCCAGAATTGGCATTGAAGATACCATCAGACCGTGGACCAAACCGGAAGCCATGGCACTGGCACGGGAAGCAACGGTGAAATCGGTCGTGTTGATGAAGAACGAAGGGGCGCTGCTTCCGTTGAAAAAGGAAACCATTAGGTCTATTGCCGTCATCGGACCCAGTGCCGATCTGGTTGTTTCAGACTGGTATGCGGGCACTCCTCCCTACAGGGTTTCCATACTGGATGGTATCCGGAATGCTGTTGGCGAAAATATTGACGTGCGGTTTGCAGCAAGCAACATGGCTGATTCGGCAGTCATCACAGCCCGCGAGTCGGATGTGGCGATTGTATGTGTGGGCAACCACCCGTTGAGTTATGGTCTGGGCTGGGGTGAAAACCATGTTGCCAGCGATGGTCGTGAGGCAGTCGACCGCCAGGCAATCACCCTTGAGCAGGAGGACCTGGTCAAACTGGTAAAAGCGGCCAATCCGAACACGGTGCTGATCCTGGTTTCCAGCTTCCCCTATGCGATTCCCTGGTCCAAAGCGAATGTTCCGGCAATTCTACACGTAACCCAATCCAGCCAGGAAATGGGGAATGGAGTGGCAGACATACTCTTCGGAGCAGTGAGCCCTGCAGGCCGCCTGGTACAAACCTGGTCATCCTCCATCGACCACCTGTTGCCCATTCTGGATTACAACATCCGGAATGGCCGGACCTACATGTATGACCGGCATGAACCGCTTTTTCCATTCGGCCATGGGTTGAGTTACACCTCCTTTGAGTACACTGACCTTGCCATGGACCGGAAAACAATACAGGACGGAGAGGTTGTTGTCGTTTCCCTTACCGTAAGAAACACCGGTCAGGTAAGCAGCGATGAAGTAGTACAACTCTATGTAAGCTTCCCCGATTCGAAGGTCGAACGACCGGTTAATGCATTGAAGGGATTCAGGCGGGTCCATATTCCAGCCGGTGAAAGCCTGACGGTAACCATACCCCTGAAAGCCGACGAATTGAGATATTGGAACAAAGAAAAACATGCCTTCGTGCTGGAAAAGGGTGAGGTACATGTGATGGTTGGCACCTCATCAGAGGATATTAGGCTGAGGGGAGTTTGGGAAACAAAGTGATGAAGTCATATGTTATACGTTATAAGTTATGCCATAGGCATCCCTATGGGAAAAGTTATTTGTGGGTAAAGAGAAAGGATGTAGAAAAAGGTACTTGCTAAAGCATGGGGCATGGAACAGAGGGAAATATGAATAGTTCAATGTACAGAGTTCAGAGTTGTGAGAGGATGAACAAAGTTATTGGGTTAGTGGGTTAGTGAGTTATTGAGTTAGTGAGATGTCTGATTGGAATATGCTTAAGTTCTTAGCAGGATTTAGACGAACTTGGAATATATAAAATTAATAAACATTAAGTCAGAGATTTACATCAATGAACTCAATAACCTAATAACCATAAATAACGATCCCGAAATCGATTTTTGGTTGAGGGATCAAATAACCATTCTGACCATAGAATTACAATTGTTTCCGATAAACAAGCGTAACCCTGTTTTCTTCTCCCCTGAAACCGGTTGAAGATCGGTCGATTTGCAGGAGATCACCTCCTTCCCGGAGGCTCCATTCTTCGCTGCTTTTCATTTCCATACTGCGTCCACCTCGGGTAAACGTCACCGTGGACCGGATTTGTATCGATTGTGCATCTTCATCCCAGTTCGCTGTTGAAATCCGCGGCGCATTAAAAACTTCCGATATAACTTCTGTACCGTCGAGCAATATCTCTTCGGTGGTGATCCGGTCCTCCCCCCATTCGACAACCGATAACCTTTTCACAAAAAGAACATCATCATCCTGGTCTATCTCCATTTCCCATTCCACATTTCCGGTTCCACTGTTTCCCACATCACTCAGCGTTTCATTAAAAACCCACCGGCCTGAAAAATCTACCGGGTACATATCTTTCAGTGGCAGCAAGGGTAATCCACACGCCTTCCGGAAGGGAGCCATCACCTCCCAGTAAGCCGGATCTTCCTGACTCAACATTCCCGGATCGTTAACCAGTTCCTGGTGTTGCTTTTTTGAAAGATTTCTCACCATGCCTGCCCAGACGACCCAATAGGACCAGTTCGGCTGATCATCAAGAACATCGAGCATCGGGGGATTTCCAACTTCTCCCAGGACAATGGGTTTTCCCTGTGATAATACCATCAGGCTATCGTAATAGGCCTGGTTGAAATCACTGCCATAAACATCCAGCGACAGGATATCGAGGTAGTCATTCCCGGGATAGAAATTGGAAAATTGCCGGATGGGCGTACTGGGTCTGTCGACACTCCAGACCCAGACAAGGTTATTCAAGTGATGGTAATTTACCATGCGGTCATACAGCTGGATATAGAGGTCAATTGTACCGTATTCCCCGACACGGCCACCCCACCAGAACCAGTCACCGTTCATCTCATGGTATGGTCTCCAGAGCACCGGTACATTCGCTTCCCGGAGTTTTTTAAGGTAAACAGCCACTGAATCGACCTGCGCTGCCCATCGGTTATACAACCTTGTGCCGGGTGTTAACACCTCTTTGAACTGTTCATCCAGCAGTTGTCCCTGGACGCTGGCCAGGGAATCGGGAGCCACCGGTCCTTGTGGCTGAAAGGTAACCGGTTCATCCGCTGTTGGCGGTACCGCATGCCAGCAGATTGTGATAATGGAGCCTTTTTTATGTTGCCGGATGGCTTCCCTGACAATATCGGGCCGTGCCAGGTAGGAATCGTAATCTCCCTCTTCGGCAAAGCCCATGTCCGTACTCCAGACAGCAGGCGCTTGCCCGATGTACCTGGCTGCAAACCGGCTGTTCCGGTCTTTTGTATTGGGATAATTGTGCTGGCCGGTAAGCGTATAGTTGCCGGATATCCGGTAAAACAGATCAAGCAAAGCCTTTGCTTCCGGTGTGGCATTCGGATTTACCGGGTCAGTTGCCAGAGCATTTAATGAACTGATAATTAAAACTATACTTAATGTTACTTTAATTAATGATTTAAGTTTCATGGTGCTTCTTTTTTAGTTTATATCGTACTCACGATAACTTATTCTTTTGGATATCCAACCTGTTCAAGTTCCTGTGCCTGAAATGATTCCAGGAAACAAACCAATACGAAAGAAATGATGAGTAATTTTTTCATGACAGTACGTTTTTGCAAAATTCAACGCACTTCCTGACCTCTTTTATCGGATCGGAGTCTTCGGGAACCGGGTATTCCAGCTCGATATCGCATTGGACATCCCATTTTTTCTGTTTGATCAGCTGAAGGATTTCAGCGACCCGGGCATCCCCTTCACCGAAAGGCACGGTTTTCCCGTCGAAGGTCCGGTCTTTCAGGTGAATGGTCAGCAACCGCCCCTGATTCCCCAGTTCCTGAACCAGGGAGAGGGCAGATTCTCCGTTCCCGGCGGCATAATGGCCGATATCCAGGTTCGACATAATGCCTTTGCCATAGGAGAAGTAGGGTCCCCCGGAATAGGTTGTTGGTCTAAGCTGTGTGTGGTTGTGAAAGCCGATGGCCATGTTGTGCTTCTCGGCCAGTGGTGCCAGTATTTTTGCTTTATTTTCATCCAGCTCGGTTGTTATACCCCTGGCTCCCATTACTTTAGCCACACTAAACATATACTCGAGTTCTTCGGCAGACATTCCTTCAGCCCCGATGGTATCAAACTTTACGATATTGATCTTCACGCCGGCATTGTTGTACATTTCACGGATTGCTTCAAACCTATCCATTGACGAAACGGTTTTACGCCAGGTAACCAATTCTTCCTGTTTTTTGGTGATGGCTTCCCGCATTTCGGGAGTCATTTGAAAGCGGGGACGTCGTTGAGCACCTTCCGGCACGCTATCCGGGGGCTCCGGGGGATTTTCCTTCATGAATGCTGCCATGATCTCCATCATATTGACTGTGGGCGCTCCTGCCGATTCCTCGATCGGCCCTGACATCAGTTCACAGGAGCTCAATCCTGACTTCAGAAGGTAATCCAGCGTCTCTTCCGCACTGGTTCCCGGAAGGCTTCGGTAGCTATAGGTAATGGCTCCGATCTGTACTCCTCCGAAAACCGAATCAGGCTTTTCCAGGCTTATCCGGTGACTACCTCTGACAATCCGGGGAATAAAAGGATACGCGGCGGCAACAGCCGCAATGCCGATAAACCTTCGGCGGTCTATCTGTCCGTGGTGTTTGTTTTGTTTCTTCATAATCTTTTTAGTTTATTCAAGTTGCTATTTAGAGCTGTATCAAAAGCCCTGGAAATTGTCATTCTGAACTTAGCGGAGCGATCTCATGACCGTAGAGAATAATTTAATTCAGAATCTTATAGCGCTGAATATCAATTATTTTAGATCCTGAAACAAGTTCTCCATAGGAGTCCTTTGGACAGGATGACTTAAATATTGGCTTTTGATACAGCCTTTACGATTATTTAGTACCAGGAACCCCTATCCGGGCAAATCATAGTGAAAATACAGAGATTTCCAGACTATTCAAAATTCTCATCATTCCGGATAAAATCAAAAATCTGTATGGCTTTCCGTTCACCAATTCCTTCGATTTGCAACAATTCATCTTGTGAAAGATTAATGATCCGCTCAATGGATTTATACCGTTCCAGTAATCGTAACGCCAGGACAGAACCAACCACTGGCAGGCCCTGTATAAACCAGAGTTTTCTATTCCTTAGTCGTTTGGGTTTGTACCCTGATCGCCGAACTGGCACTTTTGACATTGCCAATTGGTTTCCGGCCATGGCTAAAACATCCGCAGTCTCTTCCTTATGACCAGTCATCAATACAGGGATTTGCCATGCAACCGAAACAGAGAGAATGGCTCCCTTAATTGCCTGTGAACTAATCTTATGTTGTGTGGTATATGGATTGCCTTCGATGATAAGCAACGTATATTCATTGTACCTTTTCATTTTTTGACATTGCACAAACAAACGGTTTGCAATGAGCGATTGTACAAAATCTTCTTTTGTTTTTCTTTCAACCATGATTTTCCCGTTGATGTAATAGTCACCGCTTCCAAGTGTACTCAATTCCACATCTACTCCTCTATTCTTCAACAATTCAGGAATTCCCGAGGCTTTTTCCCGGTAATCAGCTTTTATATTAATTCGCTGGATCATCCTTGATGGTATTATTTCTTAATATTGAGAGTATAACTGGTGCTTCTTCCTCCTCCAGGCTCCTTTAATAATACCCCCTTCCTAACCAGATCCTGAATATCCCGTAAGGCAGTATCCTGTGAACATTTGGTAATTTTGGCCCATTTTGAGGTAGTGAGCTTACCAAAGAAATTATCTAAGAGTTTATTAATCATTAATTTCTGCCTATCATTAATAATAGCAGATGCATGCTCTTCCCAGAATTTTGCTTTTGTTAAAACCATAGCAAGCGAAGTCTCTGTGAACTTCAATGCGCTTGTCAAACACTCCAGGAACCACTGTAGCCAGCCAGTAATATCTAACGTGCCTTTTTGGATTCTCTCAAGTGTGTGGTAGTACCCTTTTTTCTGTCGTACTATTTGTGCCGACATGCTATAAAATCGTTGATTGGTTCCATCAGATATTGCAAGCTGCATGTCTGTTATTGCTCTGGCAATTCTTCCATTGCCATCATCAAACGGGTGTATTGTAATAAACCATAAATGTGCAACCCCGGCTTTTAGGACCAGTTCCGTATTGGTATCATTATTATACCAATCAAAGAAGCGATTCATTTCACTATCAATCAACCTTGCTGGAGGTGCCTGAAAATGAACCTTTTCTTTTCCTATCGGTCCTGAAACTACCTGCATCGGGCCCTTTTCGTCCTTTCGCCAGGCAGCTACAGTAATTCTATGCATGCCGCTTTCCCCTGATGGAAACATAGCACGGTGCCAGTCAAATAACCTTTCTTTTGTTAGAGGTAATGCATGATTTTGAGTTGCATCCAACATCATTTCTACCAGACCATCAACCTCCCGATCAGATTGAACTAAACCAGAAATATCCATTCCCAGACGCCTGGCTATTGATGAACGTACCTGGGCAGGATTCAAAAACTCTCCTTCGATTTCATTTGATTTTACTACTTCAGTTGTCAATGTTTGCAATATTGCTTCTTCTCTGAGAGAAAAACCCAGAGTTTCCATTTTACCTATCAGCCTACCCTGTAGATTCCTAACCTTACTCAAAGGTTCGATTAATGATTTACTATCCCAAGTAAAACCTGGCCAGTCTTTGTCTTCATATATATGCATCTTATTTTCCTTAAAATATGCGGTGAATATAATGCATAAACCTTAGATTTGCAAATTATTCTCCGCATATTTTGCGGTAATAAAAGCAATTATTCACCGCATGGCTCCAGAATCAATAATAAAAGAAAGGAAAAAGATAGGTTTTACTTTATGCCTGAGGTTTCATCAGCTCTTCCAGCTTCAGGGCAACCCGTTGTAGCATCCGGTTGAAATTTTCGGGATCCCAGGAGTATCGGGGCCTGAGCTCATAACAGTGGTAAGGTGCCCGTTCCTCCCACCATTCCCAGTATTTGCGGGTTGCATCCCGCACGAACGCGGACCGCTTTTCCTGTTCTTCATAAAGGATATCGGCAGCCATACCGATTGACATAAAACCGCCCGTGAGCAACCCGCACAGATCGTATCGCTGGATTCCTCCACCGAAACTGGCTGCAAAGCAGGCCATTTCATCCGGTTTGTCAAAAAAGCGAAGTGCAGCTAACAGGACCTTTTCTGCACAGCTCCCGCCTTCGATTTCAACAATGATTTTTGCCATCCTGGACTTTTCAATCCCTCTTTTCTCTTCCCTCGTGAACTCATCCCAGAGTTTTACCTCTCCTGTTTTTATAGCAGGTATTAGGGCTGACGTTTCCTTAAAGGAGGTAAACAGGCCACCGAGTGCCAGCAATGAAGCTGTACCCAGAAAATTTCTTCTTGAAAAAGATGATTTGTTGTTCATGGTTTTAAAACTTTGATTTTTGTATTATCCTTAGACTATCAACCTTAACATATGATTCAATTTGGAAATAAAATCCCCCTTATTCCCCCTTTTTTGCCAAAGGCATCCCGATGGGAAAGGGGGATTGACCATGTAGATTCGATGCATTTACTTCCTATTCCGTATTACCCAATCCGCATTTTTTACAACCAGGGGGTTGGAGTCATTCAACAGTTCTTTCATCGCGGGAATGACCTGATCTGCCGGCATGCGACTTAATCCGACGGCTGCCTCGTTATAATTCAGCCAGGAAGGATCACGGAGTGCATTAACAAGTAAAGGAAGGGATTCCGGCAGTTCCCGGTTTCCCATAATGTATACGATTCGCCAGCGGACTTCTTCCACGGTTTCAGAATGGTTATACAGGTCGACTAGTTTCTCCGGAATGATATGACGGGTTGTAATCAGGCTGTCCATTGCCAGGTTCGCCGTCATCCAGTCTCCGGTTTGCAGTCCCTTCAGGTACCACGTGGTAGATTCCCCGGGCCGCAACTGAACCATTTTCAATAACGATTGTTGTTTAAGGTATCCATCATTAGCATGATAGATCTCCCGGTATGCCTGATAGGCCAAAGCTGTATCAGATGTTAACAGAATGTCAGCAATATTCGATCGTAACCAGGGGTTGGATTCCTCTTCGTACACCTTCCAGAGCTCCCTGGTCGCATAAGAAAGATCGTGTCCTTTCAGTCCGTTGGTTACCTGGTTTCGTAATGTAGGATCTTCACTTCGGTCTGTCAGTATGTTCAGGGCGGTTTTTATGTAGAGGGGGGAATGAATATCGTTCAGGGTCATGGCAGCAATTCGGCGGGTCCACTGGCTCAGGCTCTTATCTTCAAGTAAAGCGACAAGAGCCGGAATGGCGGGTTCGCCAATCCGGATGAACTGTTTTGCATATTCATTCCAGTCATGACGAGAACCCTTGAACAGGATAATCAGCGAATCAATCTCCTGTTGTTGGGTTTGTGCTGATCCATCCACGGAAGAGCATGCCAGTGAAAGGATCAGCAGTAAGGTCAGATAAGTTTTCATGGTTATTCGGGGTTAAAGGTGAAATGACTGGTGAAATAGCGGTGGAGGTTTCCATTGGCAGCCTTATGGAGCTCTTTTACTGATCTGAGACCAAAAATAAAAGCAATGGTAACCGGGTCGGCCCGGAAATCAGTATGGCCTTCGTAGAATCCATACCGGTTGATGTAGAACAGCACCATCTCGCCGGTATGCAGGTAAGTCAATTTCTCCTTCATCACTTCAAATTGTTCCGGAGTAAGTTGTTTGTACTGTTGTTTAAGAAATTCCATTTCTTCACTATCCGGTTCTCTGCGGATTTCGATGTGACCGGTACCCAGGATTTCATCGTTAAAGATTGATTCCTGCCAGCCCCGGCTTCCGGTAATATGAACCGCTACTTCGTGTCCGTTATAGATCAGGGCTGTCAGTTCGGTTTTTTCGTTAACCGGTTTGCTCCCGTTTGTGCTGGCATGGATTCTGGTGCTATTCCAGAGGTGAAAAAGGGGTCTTACCAGGTCGGGATGGGTTAGTCCCAGGTTCTTAACCGTATGGTTATCCTGAGCTATGACGGACAATATGGTCTCATCAGCTGCCATGAAACCGGCTCCGGACGACCGTCCCGGTCTGCCGTCAACCGTGATCAGGGATACTGAACGGCCTGTAATGGTTTTTGTATTGGCAAGTTCCCAGTCCGAGTGAATCCCTCGTCGTGCAAAGGCTGGGAAATCGGTCTCATCCGCAAGCAGCTGGTTCCCTTTCCCCAATAGTCCGCTCTTGTAGTCAAAGGTATCGCCATTTTCCACCGTAGCGTCGAACCAGGTATAGAGGCTATCCTGCAGCTTTGCAAGCACAACCTCCCTCCCACTCCTGTCCAAAGCCGGGGAAGGCATATCCGGTTTTTGGGAATTGTATTCCGGGGAAAATGGCAGTCCCTCACGATCAATGGTCCGGTAGTGAATCGTATACCTGTCATTGGTGCATCCCTTGAAAACGAAACAGATCAGGAGAATGCAAAGAGTAGTCCGGTGGTTCATTTCGTTGTTTTTCTCAGAAAGATAACGGAAATTGTCGAATCCAGGAATAAAGTACTTAGTATTAAAATCTATTGTACACGCACCATGGTGATGGTCCGTGATCCGTTGACAGTGGATATCCATCCATAGTAAGTACCGCCAGGGCACAGGCTGCCATCACCATTCCTTCCATTCCATACAACCTGGTGCTTTCCCTCGGGATAGTGCCTTGAAGGGAAGGATTTCACAAGTTGCCCGGCAGTGTTGAAGATGTTCACTGCAACGGCTGATGGTGCGGTCAGGGTAAACGATAGGGTTGTCTCTTCTCTGAACGGATTGGGATAGCTCTGGACGGCAACAAGTGGGTCGGAAGGCAACTCCGGCAATGAATCGACATATCCTGCTTCCGGGGGAACCAGCTTTTTTTCATAGATCCCGTTACCATGGGTCACTGCCCGGATTTTCCTGGTATTCTCCAGTATATTGAAGTCTAAAACAATGGAGGCGGTTGGCATTCCTGTCCGAAGGGGATTCCAGGATAAACCATTATTGGTTGAAACCCATACTCCAAGGTCATTACCAACATAAATATTCTGAGGGTATTCGGGGTCAATGGCCACTGCATTGGTGGGTACATCGGGCAAACCCAGTCCGACATCCGTCCATGACAAACCTGCATCGTATGAGCGAAAAAGGTGTGAAGTTCCAAAACCACCGATCACTGCATACACGATATAGGGGCTGTGCGGAGCAACCTGTATGATGATATCCCGGTCGGGCAGGTTGCCGGTAATGTCGGTCCATGTCGCTCCACGGTCTTTGGATACCATTACCTGTGGGGGTATTCCCGTTAAAAGGTTGGGTCTGGCAGCCACATACACTACCTTCGTATCAATCCGGGAGGCAGATATCGACATGATCGTCTCGGAGGTAACCGCCCGGTCGTAGTTACAGGGGATCCATGTTTCTCCTGCATTGAATGACAGGTACACATAGTTTGTTGCAGCATACATGATATCGTTCTCCAGCAGGATGAAGGGAGCCAGTTTTGAAACCTCATCCGCCCTGGGAGGCCTTGAGTTCGGGTTGTCGTACCATCCGGACCAGTAATCAACCGGTCCGATGAACTGCAGGTACTCTCCCCTGTTCATCGATTTAAAAATGGACAGCTTGTAAAAGGAAACGTAAAGAATATCATTATTTTCCGGGTATTTCCCCCATCTTCCGAGTGACCGTAATGGATCTCCGTCTTGAACAGTTTGGAGCTGTCTTCCGGGTTAACCCTGACGTAGTGTGCATACATCCCCATCGCACTTCCCATGTGTACCTGTGTAACCCTTGACCAGTGCTCTCCATGATCATCACTTCTATAAAGACCGATGTAATCCATCAAATTGGAAATATCGGTATAAATGATCCCCGGGTTTGCCCGGTAGATATCCATCAGCACTTTGCCGGTCCAGGATGATGGCAGTCCGTTGGTCAGTTTTTCCCAGTTATCTCCCCCATCGAATGAACGGTATATCCCGGTTCCTTCCGTAGTCCCTGCATACACAATACTGGTATTGTGCGGATTGATCTCAATGCATTGAACCCCCCTGGATTGGTGGTATGACCAGTCGAGGGATTTTGTCCATGTAACTCCTCTGTCGACGGATTTCAGTATCCCGATTCCATAGGTATACATGGTTCGCAGCAACCTTACCTGGAAATCCTTATGGAAATGGGCTTCACCGGTTCCAATGTAAATGATATCGGAATTCACAGGATCTATGGCAATGGAACGCACGCCGAGGACCGGTTCACCGGTTTCTATCCTTTCCCACTGATAATCATATGCTCCCTCACCGGTAATGGTCAGTTTCCATAACCCACCGGTAGCTGATCCTGCCCAAACCCGGTTGGGATTGTTGGGGTCCACTGCAAGTCCCAGCATCCTCCCTGCCAGGTTAAAGGGACCGATGCTTTTCCATGGATCCGCATCTCCTGATTTGGTGGTATATTCTGTTTGCTTTTTGGCGTGAAGAAAAGCGTTATAAAAACCCGCTTCCGGTATATCCTGGTAAGCGCGTAAATCGGAAAGGAGTGGCAATTCCTCACGATCAACGATCTCTTCCTGAAAAAAAGGATGGTAGGATGCAGGGGATTTACAGAACCAATGTCTGAAGTGAATCCCCCGATCTGCATGAAATAAACCCGTAAAGCATAAGATGAAAAGAGCCAGGCTGGTTTTGTAAATCAGGCGATTTTTCATAAAAGCAAGTTACGGAGAATTTTCAAGATTGATTTCCACATCCAATTGAAAAAAATGAGTCAGGAATGTATTCCGACCGGTAAGGGTTTGATTAAATGTAACAAAAAAACCAGGAATATCAAATAGAGTGGGTACTGTTTTTTTCTTCGGGAGTATCATCCGTTATTATTGAACGGGCTGACCATTGCGCAAAAAAAAAGCCCCGTTTTTGCGGAGCTTCCAGACTAAATAAATAAGCAAAAAATATTAACTATGCCAGTTTAACATTTACAGCATTTAATCCTTTTTTCCCTTGTTGAAGTTCGAAGGTAACCTCATCGTCTTCTCTGATCTGGTCAACAAGACCTGAAACATGAACGAAGTATTCTTCGTCAGATTCTGCATCTTTAATAAATCCATATCCTTTATGGTTATTAAAGAATTTTACTTTTCCTGATTTCATAATAATTAAAAGTGTTTTGATTAATTGAATTGCAAAGATAGGTAATTTAATCAATTCTGAAAGTATTTTACAAGAATATTACGCAGGTGGTGGTCCAGTCACACCAGACCGTTTTGGCAATACAGATCAAATGCTATACCTTTAAGCGTTGTGTGTGAGTCTCAGGTGAGTGAGCATTTATGTGGTCGGTTTTCAGGGCATAATCCCATCGCCAATGGTACTGAATTTTATTCGGGTTGCATTCCGTAACTTATTGAAAAACAAGCTAATTACGTTTATTAACCTGTTGGGTCTCACCACCGGAATGGCAACGGGATTGCTGCTTCTGTTTTATGTCCATTATGAAAAGAGTTATGACCATTTTTATCCCAACCATGACCGCATTTACCGGTTGAGGTATGAACGGACCTCGGCAGACGGGGCATCGGTACGATTTGCATCCTGTTGTCCTCCGGCAGCATTGAGGATCAGGGAGCTTTATCCTGAAGTTGAAAAAATAGCCCGGATATACCGTTATCCCGTTCTGGTGTCCCATGAGCAGAAACGCTTTATTGAGGAGCGTTTGTTCTTTGCTGAACCGGAAATATTTGACATATTCTCCTGGACGTTCCTTTCCGGAGATCCCCGGAGCGGGATCCGTGAACCGAACACGGCATTCATTTCAGGATCAACGGCAACGAAGTATTTCGGGAATCAAGATCCCATCGGCAAGGTAATCCGGCTGGATCAGAAAACCGAATATGTGGTAACTGGTGTTTATGAGGATATGCCCGGCAATTCACACATCAAATGTGACATATTGCTGGCCTTTCCAAATCTCATTTCCATGTACGGTACATGGATCGAAGAGGCATGGGGTTATACCGGTTTTTTTACCTACCTGCTCTTCAGACAGGGTACCGATCCTTTTGAATTCAGCAATAAACTGGCAAACCTTGTAGAGACAGAGTTCGGTGAAACCCTGAAAAGTTACAACCTCACCTGTGAGCTTCCCCTTCAGCCCCTGACAGACATTCACCTGAATTCCCACTTCATGCAGGAGTATGAGGTGAACGGGAACCGAAATACGGTTACTTTTCTGTTGATCATTGCACTCTTTATCCTGTTTATTGCCTGGATGAATTACATAAACCTCACTACTGCACGTTCGCTTACCAGGGCGAGGGAAGTCTCCCTTCGAAAAATTACCGGTGCTACCCGTCCGCTGTTGATTGTACAATTTCTTCTGGAAGCAGTCATCCTCAATTTCCTTGCCCTACTGCTTTCCTTTGCCACCATGGAACTGATTCTTCCTCTGTTTTCACGCTTTGCCGGATTACCAGTCCAGGGCCCTGTCCCTGGAGATAATTGGTTAGGGATAATGCTGCTTCTGCTGTTTGCATCCGGTGTTTTGTTTTCCGGACTCTATCCGGCAATTGTACTGACAGCATTTAAACCGGTTGCTTTCCTGCGAATAAGAAGTGGCCCATCAGTCCGGGAGGTCAACCTGCGTAGAGCCCTGGTCGTTTTTCAATTCCTGATCGCCTTAAGCCTTATCACCTGGACCCTGGCTGTATTCCGGCAGATATCGTTCATGCAAAATCAGGACCTCGGCATCAGGATTGATCGGGTTATTTCGATCAGGATCCCGAGGGTTTCAGATGATTCCTATGAAAGCAGGGCAGAAAGCTTTAAAGCAGAATTATTAAAAATCCCGGATATCCAAAATATCTGTATTGTTAGTGAAGTTCCAGGAAGACAAATATTCTGGGATGCAGGAGGAATTTACAGGGTTGGATCGGATGAAAGCAAGAATTACCAGATTGTAGGCATAGACTATGAATTTGCCAATGTGTTTGAGATTACCTTCGTGAGTGGAAGAAATTTTTCGAAGGATTTCCCTTCAGACTCTTCCGCGTTAATCCTGAACGAAACAGCCACCCGATGGATGGATTTTCCGGATGCAGCATCGGCAATCGGAGAGAAGGTGAATTACTGGGGGGATATTTACACCATCGTTGGAGTCATAAAAGACTTCCACCAGCAATCCCCTAAACAGGCATTTGAACCACATATCTACCGGTTGATGCCTTACGGCAGGATTCCGAGAGGATTTTTCGCCATGACCGTTACCGGAAACGAATTGAATAAAACAATGAAATTGGTCCAGAAGCAGTTTGATGTATTTTTCCCGGATAACGCATTCGAATATTTCCAGCTGAACGAATATTACAACCAGCAATACACCAATGACAGGCTGCTGCGAAGGGTATTCGCATTTTTTTCATTCCTTTCCATTCTCATCACGGTTCTTGGAATACTCGGACTTACCTCGTTTATGATCCTCCAGCGGACGAAAGAATTCAGCATAAGGAAAATCCTGGGGGCCCGGGTACGACAGATCTACGTGCTTTTTACAACGGAATTAATCACGCTGATCGTTATTGCAATGATCCTGTCTGTTCCGATCTGCCTGCTGGGAATTAACCACTGGTTAACTTCCTTTGAACTGCGGATGGACCTGTCCCCATGGATTTTTATCATTCCGTTTGCCATTGGGGTGGTGACCACCGGAATCACTATAGCAGGACTGGTTATCAAAGCTGCTGGTACCAATCCTGCAGAAAACCTCAGGTATGAATGATTCTTTTCATGCGCTTGCTTACCTACTCTTTTATTTTATATCTGAAACCGAGGTAAATGTTCCGTCCGAATATGGGTCCCCAGATCAGGGAGCTGTCAAAATAGGGACTGAACGGATCCTCGCTTGACAGAATCGGATTTTTCTGTTTAAAGTCAAACAGGTTTTCCACACCCAGGTAAACCTCATACTTTTCCCTCCAGATTTTTGAAACCTGTGCATTGACCAGGTAGTATGCAGGAGAATATTTTTCGAGCTGGTACTCTTCGGGATTTGATGAAAGATCCGGGATACGTTTCTTCCCCTGTCGGTTCAGGGTAAGATCAAATTTCCAGTATTTCCGGGTTTCATAGGCCATATTCAGGAACCCACGGTGTTGTGAGATCAGGGGTTTCTGCAGCAGTTGACCCTGATAGGTGGTTTTTACATCGTACCAGCGATAAGCGATCCGCAGGTCCAGCCTGTTGATCACCTCATAATCGAACTGAGCCTGAAAGCTATTCGACCAGGATCTGCCATCCAGATTATAAAACAGGACCTGCTGCGGACTATAATCGTAATCCATCACGATCTGATTTTCAAAATGTGTCCTGTAAAAATCAAGGCTGATAACACCACTCCTGTAATCGAGTGTGAAGGTTTGTGTCAGGTTCACTCCATAGTTCCATGCCACTTCAGGATCCAGTCCGTAGGGTTTGTCCGGATCATCTCCCTCGATGATAATTTCCCGGGATGTTGCCAGGATGGCATTGTTTTCAGCCAGGACATTAGCTGTCCGCTGTCCCCTGCCACCAGCTAACCGGAGGATTGTTCTGTCCGTTATCGGATAGCGAACAAACACTCTTGGGGTTATGAATGGTCCGAAAAGGTTGTGATAATCAGCGCGGATCCCGGCTACAAAGATGAATTTATCGAACGGGTTATAGGTATATTCAAAAAATGCGCCGGGAACAATTTCGGTCCGGTCATAATCATCTCCGTTCAGTGATTCCACGTAATCATCATACTGGATACTGGCTCCCGTTTTAAAGGTATGATTGGTATTACCGATGATACTCTGAAAGAGCAGGTTGGCATAGAAACTGGTTTGAACGGCCCGATATTTGTTCAAACCGAACCACGATTCCTGGTGGTGGGTTACTCCGGAAAGTTGCAGTCCGGTGCTCTGCCATGTTTTCTTCTGGTTGATTTTCCCGATCTTTGCCCATCCTTCCAGCCGCTGCGTAAGGAGATCCATACCCCAGTGATCGGTAAGTCCTACATCCGTTTCAGGATCGAAGGCAACCTGTCCTCCCACTTTATTGATGTGGGTCCCCTTGATACCGAACTGAAAATGGCCGCCCCGAGGACCATGAAATTCCCAACGGTTCAACAGAAGGTACTGCCTGGACAACGGATTATCAAGAAAACCATCATCATTCCTGTCGTGTTTAACAGATTCGTTACTACCGTGCAGCAGAAAGGCGGTACCCCACTGCTCATTGATTCCGATTTTAACATTGGCATTTGCTTCCACCCTTCCCATTCCATTGGCATACCCATTGAGGTAAAGTTTATCCATGGTTTCGGGCTTCCACAATTCAACGTTAATCTGTCCGGCAATGCTTTCATAACCATTCGATACAGAACCGGTTCCTTTTATGAGCTGGATCCCTTCAATCCATGTTCCCGGGATATAGGTTAACCCGTAAATGGCGGATAATCCGCGGACATCAGGAATGACTTCACGGGTAATTTGAGTATAGGGCCCCGCCAATCCCAACATTTGTATCTGACGGGTCCCGGTTACAGCATCCGTGAAGCTGACATCCACAGAGGGATTTGTTTCAAAACTTTCGCTCAGGTTGCAGCAGGCTGCTTTCACCAGCTCTTTCTGCCCTATCTTCTCAATCTTCAGGGGTTCAAGATACCCGATCTTCGTGCTTTTCTCCCTGTGAACAATCCTCAACTCATCGATTGAAACAGAGTTCAATAACTCAACCGAAATGTGCTCCTGATCAGAAACATCGATCGTATCCGACTGATAACCGACGTAACTTACTACCAGGTGAGTCTCCCCCGGAAAGCGTTTCAGTTTGAAATTTCCATCCGGATCGGTTGTTGTCCCGGCTAAGGTATTCAACCAGTAAACATTGGCTCCGATCAACGGCATTTCATCGCCCTGACCGGAATTCTCTGTCACCCTTCCTTCAATGTATTTACTCATCTCCTGTGCCTGCAGTTCTGAATGAAGAAAAGGGAGAAGAGAGATCAACAGTAAAACATGACGTGGTTTCATCATCCTAATGTTTTCCGTCTCCGTCCCTGTAAAGGCAGCATGCAGGCAGCGTGTTGTATACTTCGTCTTTTGCCTTTACTTTTTCGGTATCATGTCCGGCTTCGGCTACTGCTTTGTGCAGATCGTCCAGGGTTACCTTATCGATGCGGTAGATGACTTTCAATGTATCGGTCATCTTATCCCATTCAACAAACTTCACCCCTTTCATAAGGGCGGCGTTTTCAATGCGCTCCTTGCACAAGTTGCAATTGCCTTTGACAACAAATTTTTCCGTTACAATCTTCTTATCCTTGTCCTGCGCCGATACATCCATTATAGAAAATACCAGGGCAATAAATATCATTATACTATATATGCTTGTTTTCATTTTGATTTTAATGGGTTAATAATTAAATACACCTCTTCCAACCGGCAATTACCGGTGAATTATAATTTAGAATGCATTTTTACTAACCGTAAAAGGTAAGCGCACAATGGAGTAGCCACAAGGGTTGTGGGTTGGGTGGGGGAAGATCATAAAACCTGCGATTTTCGGCTGAATCATCGTCTTCCGATTCGGAACCGTGTACGGACGGATTTAAAACATGATCCTTCCCCGGGGGGGGATTCGTGGTTGTATTTATGGTAATCTGTTTATCCTCACAATACTGTATTGAATAATGTTCATTGGAGCAGCATACGTCTGTATTCTCCAATGAGCATGTTTTTTCAGGCAGCTCATGATTACAGCATTCCCGGACTCCCGACACCTCATTACTGCAGCAATCTTCAACGGACGGAATGATTCCAACGGATACAATATCTCCCTTACAAAAATGTACATTAACGGGCACACCCATTAATGCAATCATGTATAAAAAAGAGAGTCCTGTGGCGATAAACTGTTTCACAATAATTCAATTTTCGGATCGAATATAATGATTCTCCCGGCGGGACGATCGACCTTATTTGGATGTTATTTATACTGTTATTCAGAAAATACACCGGATTTTTCAGGGACATTAAAATCAAGGCATCTCCCTTAGCACTTTGTAATTAACGAAGAATTGCTGTAAATTGGTTAAATAAACCAAACAGCGACAGCGCATATAAGGGATATAAACGCAATGCGTTTATCCACTAGCTGTTATAATTTCGTCCCTCATTGCTTGACTTACATATAATTAATTCTTACCTTGCATTATACTATCAGTTTTAACTGGAAATTGCAGTAAATAATACAGGAATATACTTTAATTCATAACTATGCCAATCTGGTCAGCCGAAATTAAGGAAGTAAAGAATCTTTTAGATTCATTTCAGGGACAATTCTCTGATCTTGAAAAGGAACTTAAACCTTTAATTACCTCAGAAGATCCGAATGTGGTTTTGCTTTATTCGAGAAGAAGCCTGGAAGTTATTATTAATGAGCTTTGTGAATTTGAATTAAACAGGCCAAGAAAGACAGAGCCTCTTAAAGGGGTTATTGATAAGCTCAATAGTGAGAGCAAAGTCCCTTCTCACATAATTACCTCTATGCATAGTCTCAACAGTCTTTCGACATACGGGACTCATCCTAAGGATTTTGAGGTTGAACAGGTTAAACCTGTACTTAATAACCTTCTGGTAATCATCAAATGGTATCTTAAGTATAAAGAATCTCAAAATAAAGGTTACGCAGAGGTTATTACTCAAAGAGAGGATGTTAAGACAGAACTTCCTGGAAAAAAATCTCGAAATAGGACAAAAAATGCTCTTATAATTTTGCTCCCCCTATTAATTATACTTGCTGTTGTTTTTATCATTTTAAAAACAAACCTCTTCAATAAAGAAATAGAAAAATCTATTGCTGTCCTGCCTTTCAGGAATGATAGCCCAGAGGATTCTACTCAATATTTTATGGATGGTGTAATGGAAGAGCTTCTGAATAAACTTCAATCCGTAAAATCATTAAGAGTTCTTGGGCGAACCTCAGTGGAACAATTTCGTGGGCAGGATAAATCAATTTCGGAGATAGCAAAGGAGTTGGGTGTAAACTATATAGTAGAAGGAAGCGGCCAAAAATCAGGCAAATCATTAAGGATGAGGGTTCAGTTGATAGTAGCCAGGAATGAAAGCCATATTTGGGGGAACTCGTTTGAACAAGAAAACCTTGATATGAGAGAATACTTTAAGGCCCAGTCAAGTTTTGCCGAGGCAATTGCTAATGAATTAAATGCAGCAATATCTCCAGATGAGAAGAAACTTATCGAGAAAATACATACAATAGATTTTGAAGTCTACGATAATTACCTTAAATCTCATCAATACTGGGGTGATATGCGTAAGGAATCGTTGCAAAAAGCACTGGATTATCTGAATAACGCTATTAAGGAAGAACCCGGCTGGGCACCTCTTTACTCGGGTCTGGCACAAGTCTGGATGGGGATGCAACAGATGGGATTTGAACAACCTTCCATAGCCATTCCTGAAATTTACAATAACCTTGACAAAGCTCTTGAATTGGATCCGAACCTTTCAGAGGCTCATTATTTAAAAGCCCTGATTGCTCATCTGGTGGAATGGGACTGGCAAAAGAGTGAAAAAGAGTTCCTGGAAGCGCTGGCTATCAATCCCAATGATGCCCAGTCAAGGGCGTTGTATGCCCAGTTACTTTGTGTCCTTCAGAGAACTGATGAAGGTATAGTACAAGGCAGGTTGGCACTCGAACTTGATCCGCTTAATCCGTATGTGAAATGCTGGTATGGAGCAATATTACCCTGTGCGGGTGATTGTAAAACTGCCCTGGTTCTTGCAGGGGAAATTACAGCTGCTGATCCGGAAAACTATCTTGCCAATAATGTGATCCTTTTTGCAGCTTTTCAATGCAAAGAATACGATAAAGTAATTAAAGCAGAAAGATATAATCTCCCCGTATTTAGCGTTAAAGAAGATGATATTAAAGAAATTGAAAGGATTTTCAACGAAGAGGGTTTTATTAAGGCATATGAAAAAATAATGATACTTCTGGAGAAAATCGCTGAAAATAATCCCATTTCGCCTATAGATATGGCAATAAGATACATTATGGCGAACCAACCTGATAAAGCTATGGATTGGATTGAAAAGGGATTTGAACTGCACGATCCTGCAATGACTTACATTGCAACAAAGATATTTAATCTTGATCCATTATTTAATAATTCCAGGTTCATTAACATTGTTGAGAAAATGAACCTTCCCTTTGCAGCATCTAATTGAGAAATAGTTTTCTAATTATTTGAATAATTACGACAGCTAACAAGCCGGTCATATGCCATCCGCCGGCTGGCGGACGGCACATACCGGCCAAACGTTGGCAACCATAAATTTTATAAATGATAAAGAATCCAACATTTACACTGTTATTAATACTATATCTAATTTTTCTAACACCAAGTATTAATGCTCAAAACAATGATAATTATTCAGAACTGATTAAAGAATGTGAAGATTTAATCATCAAAAAAATGGAATCGGATCAAATAATTGGGGTAAGCGCCGCAATTATAGTTAATGATTCGGTTATCTGGGAAAAAGGGGTTGGTTACGCTGATAAAGACAATAATATTCCAATGACTATAAATACAGTTGTTAACATTGCTTCAGCCACAAAAACATTTACGGCCCTGGCAATAATGCAACTTCAGGAAAAGGGATTACTTGATATAAACCAACCCCTGAATAAATACTTGCCTCAGTTTAATCCTCTAAAAAGGGGAGAGAATTTGGATAATCTGACTATTAAATCTGTTATCACTCATTCCTCTGGAATCCAGACTGATGTATTGAAAAACACTGACCTGGGATCAGGAAAATATACCGATGTTCTGGGATTTATCAATGAAACCTATTTATTGTATCCTCCGGGCTTGGTTGAATCTTATTCCAGTTCTGGCTATAACATCTTAGGGCATCTCATAAAAGAGGTGAGCAAGCAAGATTACTCTGAATATATTAAAAAAAGTATTTTCACTCCGCTTGGGATGAGTAATTCCGGCTTTATAATGGATTCCTTAAAAAATAGAACCAGGGTATATTCCGGAGGGAAAAGCATACATGACTTCGGTTTTAGTGGTATTGCATCAGGAGGCATTTATACTAACATCAATGATTTTATTAAATATGCGAGAGAATTAATGCATGCATATCATGGCATGAATTCTTCTTTAATTAATACATCAACAATTCAGGAGATGTTTTCTCTTCAATCAGGCAATGTTATAATAGAGTCTAATAAAAAAGGATTGGGGTGGTATATGTTTAAAAATGACTCGGTTTTTGCGGTCACTCATGCAGGAGACGCAGTAACCGGACACGCTGAAATATGTCTGATCCCTGAAAAAAATACAGCTGTTATGATTTTAATCAATTCAGCCGAGGGCGAATCCCTGAGAAGAGACTTTTGTTTTAATTTCATAAATAAATTCGGATTAAGTGTTCCTGATATAATACCTCCCCAGGTTATAAAAGAAATACATAATGAAATTATGCCTGTAATTTTACCGGAAGGTATTTTAAAAAAACATGCCGGGGATTATTCCCAGGGATTTTCATATATAACTATTTCTGCACAAGATGACAAACTCATCGTCAACAGAGATGGCAAGCAATTTAACCTAATAGCATTGTCTGAAAATGAATTCGTACCATATGAAAAAACAGGGCAGGATTCCCTGTCAATAAAAGATAATGAAAGATATTGCTTTATGGATTATGATAATTTTCATATTCTGTTCCATAAAGATGGCAATAACGAATCGAGGTTGGGATACAGGTTGAATACATTTGATATACCATCAATAACAAAAAAACTAGGCGTATATGAACACTATGGTTACCAGTTAATAATGGGTGATACAAAATTTAAAGGAGCAGAATTGTCGATAGCCAATGATAGGATATTGATGCTGAGCTTAATTGCTTATGATGGTGAGTACCCATTTCCGCTTAATGTAATATCTGATGAATATGCAGTTACCAGTGGCCTGGGAACAGGATTTGGTTTTACTGTAAAATTTACGGAAGATGAAAAATATGACATAGTCGATTTCGGTGGAATAACGTTTAGAAAAGAAAAGTAAAGTAAAAATAATAACAACAGCTAACATGCCGGTACCCGCCAAACGTTGGATACGATTGCAACATTACAAAGAATCAGGTTTATTCAGGACAACCCGGAAAATTAATCCACTGATTCCAGCACATAATTGATGAGGGTTAAGAAATTTGAAAGATAATAGTCCTGAGGAAGAACCGGAAGGTTATTTGATACGATGGTCATACGATGGTCATACGATAGTCATTCAATTGTTCTCTAATAACTTATAACTTATAACGTATAACGTATAACTTATCCGTCACACAAGTGCATTTTCAGCCCCGGAATCCTTCACGTAGATGCAGGAGGATTTTATCCTATCTGCGGTTTTTCTCATGAACTGAAAGTCGGGATTTTCGGGCATTCCGAAAATATTGACATCTCCTTTTGGTGCCTGCAGCAGGTTTTCCTCAAAGCTACCATGCAGTACATGAAATTCTGTCAGGGATGGCAGTCGTGCCTGGTCACTCATATCCTGCAGGAAGTTATGGAGTCTTGGTTTTTCTGCACTATCGGGCGTAGAGGTAACCAGCCGCAATTTCCCATCCCAGTTATGGATAAGTTGCAGGGAAATCAGCATGGCAAGGTGCCAGTTAGGGCTTTTGTCCCTCAACCAGAGATTAACATCCTTCTGCAGTCCAAAGCCCAGGTTTTCATGTCTTCTAAGAATGATTGAACCCATATCGAACTTGGTTGCATGATCCAGCAGTTCTCTGATGATTTTATCTTTCTTATCGCTTTTTCCTATAGAGAGGAAAAGGGTATTGGGGCGAATTGCTCCTGCATTCAGTGTCTGGATCACCAGTTTTGCCCCATGGAGAAATGTATTATCTTCAATTACCGTTGAATTAACCAGGATGTTTTGATGTTTGATGGGTTCGAGCAATTCATTCAGCTCTTTTTCTGTTTTTTCACTCTCCTCTTTTGTAACGGTAAAAGCAAAAATGCTTCCCGAGGGATAGGTGATATTCCGGATAAACAGGAGCGATTCGGACCAGATTTTCGGATCATCCACCGGGATAAGCAGGTCTGGTTTCCAGGAGATCTGATGGCGCGGAAATCGGGAAGCGAGTTGTGAAGCCCGTTCTGCCATAACGAGAAACATACCCCCCCGAATATCTCCCCAGTCTGCTTTCAATCCCCGGCGGCCAAGCCAGATGTACAGGCCAATAATGACCGATATGGCAACCAGGCTAAAAATCGGATTGATCAGGAACATAATAAGGATTGATCCGACGGCTCCGGTAAAAGAGAAAACGGAAGATATTTTGAAGGTTGGCCTGAAACTGATGATCTTCATTCGTTGCTGAATAAAAACCACCAGGTTGATCATGCCGTAGGTAATGAGAAAGAACATGGTAATCAGTGAAGCAAGGGCATTCAGATCGCCTGCCAGCAGTGCAATAGCGATGCATCCTCCGGTAAACAGAATCGCATTTCGTGGTTCGTTTTTTCGATTCCTGCGTGAAAAGAAATTGCTCAATGGGACCGTTTTCTGGTCAGCCAGTGCCTGAAGTACGCGGGGAGCACCGACCATACTGGCAAGGGCAGATGAGAAGGTAGCTGCCAGGATGCCCATGATAACCAGTGGACCAAACAGTGCATGATCGGTCATTGCCATCTGATTATCCCTCAGTTCGGCAGGTGAAATAAACCGCCATGCAATGATTGCGAGGATAACATAGACCAGGAAAGTAGTTCCAATGGCTGTTAAGGTGCCCATTGGAATGGCCCTGCGGGGGTTCTTCAGATCACCCGACATGTTTGCTCCGGCCATGATTCCGGTTGCTGCCGGAAAAAACACGGCAAAAACCTCCCAGAAGCTCGCATTCTCAAACGTTCCGATCAGTTCGGTATTGGATACGGGATCGTTCGAAGTTAAGACAAACGAGAAGATGGATGCTGCAATGATACCCAGAATCAGGTACTGGATCCGGATGGCTAAATGAGCACTGATATAAGAGATGATGAGAAGGGCCGACCAGGCGATGAAAGAAACCAGCATGGGCGGATGGTCCGGAAAGATCCATAACCAGCCCTGTGTGAAACCAACGATATAGAGTGCAGCGGACAACATCAGGGAGATATAGAACGGGATGCCGATGCTCCCACCCGCTTCCAATCCCAACGATTTTGAAATGATGGAGTATGCTCCTCCTGCCCCGATCTTAATGTTGGTGGTGATGGATGACATGGAAAGCCCGGTACAAAACGTGATGGATTTTGAGAGGATAATGATTGCCAGAGCACCCAGTATTCCTGCATTTCCAACCACCCAGCCCAGCCGCAGGTACATGATGACTCCCAGGATGGTCAATACATCGGGCGTAAATACACCACCAAATGTCCCGAATTTGTAAGCATCTTCAGGTGAAATATCCTCTCTGCGCGTTCGGCTCAGAAAGGGAAACAATCTATGAAAAAGGGTGTTCATGCTTCCTCTGTTTCAATAAACCGGGGATCCGGAAGGCGGGCACCGGAACCGGAACTCTGCCTGTTATTTGAACAGGTCCGGAGGAATGGGATTCTCCGGTGTAGGCACTTCATTCGTGATTGCCGTCACTTTCCATTCTCCCTCTTTACGGATGAGAAGAAAGCTGTCGATTCCTTTGTTCGGAGGTATCTCCGATCCGGGAATGGCTGCTTCATACAATACCAGCACATGGGCCATATCCCCGTAGATCCAGGGGTTCATCGAAAGGATGGTCTCTGTAAATCCGGTTTCCACGATGTTATAACTATCGATAAAACGAACGAAATCATTAACGAAACCATCCAGCGAGAAGACCGAAGTAGCTGTTCTGCTGGTTCTCAGGACAATTACCGCTTCATCAATGAACAATGCCCTGACGCTGTCCCAGTCACCCGTTGAGCCTTTTTCAATGGTGACCAGACGGTATAATTCCCGGATAACCCCTTCCGGGTTTAAGGGCTTGCTTTCCTGGGCATGGTTTTCTGCTGTTGAGAGAAAGATCAAAAACAGCAGAGCGAAAGGTGTGAGTCTATTCATTTTCGTTTGTTTTTGAACTTTTCTAAATATAAAATCAATAATTGGAAACATGAAATAAATTGTTACATTTAAAACCGGCGTATAAAAAATCTGTTCCATCCTATGAAAAAAAACATCAGTCCTGTTTATCCTCTTTTTTACTATCATGGAATACAAAAATATACCCGGTAATCTTTATCCGTTGAATAAATAATCCCGTTATGAGAAATCATCCATCTTGAATCAAAGATTTAAATGACTGATGATAAAAACTTGTGTGACAATATACTTGGCATAGATATCGGTTCGGTATCTCTATCCGTTGTGCGGCTTGATTGTTCCGGGAATATCCTGGATCACCATTACCTTTTTCACAAGGGGAATGTAAAGGAAACGTTAGCAACGCTGCAGGATAAAACAGACCTGTCAACGGTTCGGGCTATTGCATGTACCCGGGGGAGAGGGTATCAGTACAGATCTTGTCATCTTTACGATCCACAGGTTTCGGTGATTGCAGCCGCTAAAAAATTCCATGTAGATATCCGATCGATTCTTGTCGTAGGTGCCGAACGGTTCAGTTTGATCAAACTGGACAAATCCGGCACTTACCAATATACGAAAACCAATACATCCTGTGCTGCCGGGACAGGAAGTTTCCTTGATCAGCAGGCGTTCAGGCTGGATTTTCCCGGGATCGAAGCCTTTTGCGAGGCCGCATTAAGCAACCGGTCCGACATACCGGAGATTGCATCACGATGCAGCGTGTTTGCCAAGACGGATCTGATCCATGCGCAGCAACGGGGATATTCCCTCGAAGGCATCTGTGATGGATTGTGCAAAGGGCTGGCAAAAAACATTGTGGATACCCTGTTCAACAAGGAGCCTCCCTCCTCTCCGATCCTGTTTGCCGGTGGTGTTTCCAGGAATCTTGCAGTCCGGAAACACCTGGAGGAGCAGCTGGAGTGCAGGTTAGCACATCATGAGCTGTCACACCTTTACGGAGCGATTGGAGCAGGATTACTGCTGCTGGACGAGGGAATCCCGGAATCCATTGAACCGATCCACTCACTGGAGGAGATTCTGCCCCTGGAAAAGGAGCTGGAATATTTTCATGAACCACTTGACTGGCAACGGATTGCATATCCGGATTTCAGCAGTGAAAACCAGTATGAGTACGTTCCGGTTCATTCCGGACATACCGATAACATCGAGGTAGATCTTTATGTTGATCCCGCTGAAAACCAACCGATTTCGACCTATCTGGGAATCGATATCGGATCTACCAGCACCAAAGCGATCATTACGGATGAAAAAAACATTCCCATGGCAGGATTTTACACCTATACTGCCGGGAAGCCGCTTGAGGCTGTCAAAGCTATCTTTGAATCCATAGAGGAATTATCAAAAAGTAAAGGAATCCAGTTTATTTTCAACGGTGTTGGGACAACCGGATCGGGAAGGAAGTTTATTGGGAAGATCATTGGAGCAGATAGGGATTTTGACGAGATCACAGCGCATGCACGGGCAGCATTTGAACTCAACCCAAATACGGATACCATCATAGAGATTGGCGGTCAGGATTCCAAATTTACACTGATGCAGGATGGGATGGTGACCTTTTCGCAGATGAATACCGTTTGTGCTGCCGGGACCGGCAGTTTTATTGAAGAGCAGGCCAAAAAGCTTGGTGTCTCCCTGTCCGATTATGCTGAAAAAGCCAAAGGGGTCCGGGCACCGCTGGCAAGTGACCGTTGCACCGTATTCATGGAGCGTGATATCAATCAACTCCTGAACCAGGGGTATGCTGTTAACGAGCTGCTCACTACCGTGCTCTTTTCTGTTGCAGAAAACTACCTGAAGAAAGTTGCTACCGAAGGATCGGTTGGAGATCACATTTGTTACCAGGGAGCTACGGCAAAAAACAGGGCCCTGGTAGCTGCCTTCGAACAGAGACTGGGAAAGCCCATTTTTGTTTCGAAATATTGTCATCTCACCGGTGCACTGGGAGTTGCCCTGCTACTGAATGATGAAAGGGTCAAAACAACTGGTTTCAGAGGACTCAACCTCTATCATGAAGACATTCCCATCCGGAGTGAAACCTGCCAGCTCTGTTCAAACCACTGTCATATTAGCCTTGCAACTGTCAGGGATGAAACGGTAGCCTACGGCTTTCTTTGTGGAAGGGATTATGACACGAAGAAATACGTAAAAAAAGATGCCGGCTTCCAGCTCCTGGAAGAGCGGAACAAAGCCATCCAGCGATCGCGAGCCGATAAAAAGAGGGGGCGAATTAAGATCGGTTTACCGGCTTCGCTGCATATCTTTGAAGAATTAACACTATGGGAGCGCTTCTTCAGCAACCTTTCCATTGAAACCGTATGCAGCGAACATTTTGCCGAACCCGTTAAAACGGGGAAACGATTGGCCGGTGCGGAGTTTTGTGCTCCCATAAACGCTTTCTACGGGCACGTGGTATATCTTGCCGGAATGGTGGACTACATCTTCATTCCAGTCTACCTGGAAGCCAGGGAAAAACCAGCAAACCGGGAGAGAAATTTCTGCTACTACACCCAGTTCAGTGCTACCCTGGTATACGCATTGAAAGAGAAAGGGATTGACAAGAAATGCCTCACACCCTTTATGGATGATCCAAAAGGATTGGCGCCTGTATCCCGAAAACTGTATGACTCCCTGAGTCCGGTTATTCCGGGATTAACCCTTTCACGGATTCGAAAGGCCTACGAAGAGGCGATTCTTTTTAACACAGCACAGAAGCGCAAATTGGTGGACCTCTTCCGGCACCATTTCACACCAAAAGAGAAATTGTCCGTTGTACTGCTGGGCAGACCCTATGTTGTTCTTTCCAAATCAATGAATAAAGGGATACCGGACATATTTTCCGGAATGGGTGTTGATACCTATTTCCAGGATATGATCCCCAATGAGGATCAAGGGAATGGGGATAGCTACCTGCTGCAAAAAGTGCCCTGGCATTATGCTGCCAATATCCTGGAAACGGCAACAACCGTTGCCGCCCGAAAAAACCTTTACCCTGTATTGATAACCGCGTTTAAATGTGCTCCGGATTCCTTCATCATTGAATATTTTAAAAAGATCATGAACGAGCACAAAAAGCCCTACCTGATCTTACAGATTGATGAGCACGATTCGAATGTAGGGTACGAAACGAGGATAGAGGCAGCCCTGCGATCCTTTAGAAACCATGCCTCCAGGGAATCCTTCACTCCCTCCCTGGAAAAAACCGTGATCCTTCCGCACGTTGACACCAGGATTGATGGGAAAACCCTGTTGATGCCAAGCTGGGACAGCCTGGTAGCTCCGCTCCTGGTGGCAAACCTGCGACGGATCGGTATTGATGCCCGGCTAATGGAATCAAGCCAGATGACCATCAAGAAAAGCATGGCGCACAACACCGGGCAGTGCCTTCCCCTGAACATCATCACCCAGGAATTTATTGAATACATTGAGAAGCATAAACTGAAGCCGGAAAATACCATTCTGTGGATGATGGAAAGTAAACTGAGCTGTAATCTGAGACTCTACCCGTATTACATGAAAAGCCTGCTGGAATCGTACGGTAACGGGCTTGAAAAAGCAGCCGTATATTCAGGGAAACTGACCCATATCGAGATCTCATACAAAGCCAGTTTTAATGCTTACTTCGCCTACATGCTGGGCGGCCTGATCAGGAACGTGGGGTGCAAAATACGTCCCTACGAAACAGAAAAAGGAGCGACTGATAAGGCAATCGGAAAAAGCATCCCTATTCTTGAAAAGGCATTTCTGGGTGAACGATCAATGGACCGTGCGGTAACCGAATCGATGGCCCTGTTCAATGCCATAAAAAGAAAAGATGGGAGGAGACCCAAAGTCGGGATCTTTGGTGATTTTTATGTCAGGGACAACGACATCATGAATCAGGATTTGATCCATGCCATTGAAGATGCCGGCGGGGAAGTTATCTCAACACCCTACATCGATTATGTTAAAATAATCTTTGATAATGTCCTGCGGCGTGCCATATCGCGTGGAGATTACCTGGAAGCAGGAATTTACCGCATACTGCTCAATGTGTTGGAACTGGTTGACGAAAAATATTACAGGTATTTCAGGACCTACCTTGGTGAACGACCGGTGATCGACCCGAAGAAACTGGAAAAAAACCTTAAACGGTTCAATATCAATCCTTTTCATTCCGGAGAATCATACGATAACATCCTGAAGATCTTCTATATCATGGAAAATCATCCGGATATTTCCCTCTTTGTACAAACAAATCCGGCATTTTGCTGTCCATCACTCGTAACCGAAGCCATGACACAGGAGATCAAGAGAATCACAGGCATTCCGGTTGTTACATTAACGTATGATGG
>Ga0315539_1000200_pt1 | contig 46180 bp, 35 predicted proteins | sample SalMarSW160150MG_FD_203097 | JGI IMG/M metagenome (GOLD analysis project Ga0315539, IMG submission 203097) | Salt marsh sediment microbial communities from the Plum Island Ecosystem LTER, Massachusetts, United States - Salt Marsh Sediment SW1601-150 ...
GTAATTCAATTCTGAATGAGGGCGTTACAATATGGGGTAATGTAAACATATATGGGGCAGAGATAGGTGAAAATACAAAAATAGGAGCTTTTGTTGAAATCCGAAAGGGTGTTAAAATCGGAAAGAACGTAAAAATCGAACCTTTTGTTTTTATCCCTGAAGGTGTTAAAATCGGAGATTGTGTATTTCTTGGTCCGAATGTTATTTTTACAAATGATGTATATCCACATTCATGCAATGACTCGGGGGCTTTGAAAGAAGAATATGAAGTAACGACTACTACTATAGAAAATTCGGTTTCAATAGGGGCGCAATCAGTTATTAAATGCGGAGTTACTATAGGTAAAGGTGCTCTAATTGGTCTTGGTTCGACTGTAACGGAAGATATTCCCGAGGGAGTAGTCGTTTATGGTGAAAAAGCAAAAATCAGGAGGAAATCAATTGAAGCAGATTCCGCTCGTTGATCTTCATGCTCAATATGAAGAGGTTAAGGACGAAATGCATAACCTCTGGGATGAGATACTCGATTCTATGTATTTATATCTGGGTACAAATGTCCAAGAGTTTGAAAGGGAATTTGCTTCTTATAATAATGTAAAGCACTGTATTGGTGTTGGTTCGGGAACAGAAGCGCTTCATTTTGCATTAAAATCTGTAGGGGTTGGGGAAGAGAATGAAGTGATTGCTCCTTCTCATACTTTCTTTGCAACCGTTGAAGCCGTTATCCATTCAGGGGCTTATCCTGTTATGCTGGATATTGACACGAAATCTTATACGTTGTCTGCGGAGAGAACCCTTGAATATATAGAGAAGAATTGTATGGAAACACAGGAAGGGTTAAAAGATAAAAAGACGGGTAAAATTTTAAAAGCTATTTTACCTGTACATATTTATGGTCATCCGGCTGATATGGATGCTTTTAAGGAAATAGCAAAAAAATATGGCCTTTTTCTTATCGAGGATTGTGCTCAAGCTCATGGTGCCGAATATAAAAATAAAAGAATAGGAAGTATTGGTGATTTAGGAGCTTTTAGTTTCTATTTTTCAAAGAATCTTGGTGCTTTTGGTGAAGGTGGAGGGGTTACGACTAATGATGACGAATATGCGCGAATAGTAAGAAGACTGAGGGAACATGGTCAGAATGATAAATATTCTCATGAATTGGTTGGCTTTAATTCCCGGTTAGATGAACTTCAAGCCGCTGTCCTGCGCTGCAAATTGAAGCTTTTAGACCAGTGGAATAGAAAGAGAAGAAAGATAGCCCGGTTTTATAATGAAGCTTTAAAGGGTTTGCCTGTTGTGATTCCGGAAGAAGCCGAAGGGGTTCTTCATGTATATCATCTTTATGTGATTCGTTCCGATGATAGGAATGAACTTCTTGAACATTTGAAAAAAAATGGTATTGGTTGTGGTATGCATTATCCTGTACCTATTCATCTCCAAGAAGCTATGAGAGGTAACGGATACAAGAAGGGAGATTTGCCTGAAACGGAGAGGATAGCAGATGAAATTTTATCTCTTCCTATGTATCCGCATTTAAACGAGGAAGATGCAGGTAGAGTTGTGGAAACCATAAGAGATTTTTATAAATAGGAGTGTTCATGAAAGTAGGAGTTATTGGACTTGGATATTGGGGACCGAATTTAATGCGTAGTCTACTTTCCTTGGGAGGTGTAGAAGTTGTTGGTTGTGAAAAAGAGAAGAAGCGCTTAGAAGAGGTTAAGAAAATGTTCACTAATGCTATATATGTTGATAATTATGAGGAATTACTTGCCGACGATGAAATAAAGGCTGTATTGATATCAACTCCCGTGTGTATTCATTATTCGATTGCAAAGGATTTTATTAATAGCGGTAAGGATGTTTTTGTAGAGAAGCCTATGACGGAATCTTCGGTTAAGGCTCAGGAGCTTATAGACCTGGCAGCAGAGAAAGAATGCATTTTGATGGTCGGTCACATTTTTGAATATAACGATGCAGTGATAAAGATTAATGATATTATAAAAAATGATGAGGTTGGAGAACTTCAATATATAACTTCTACCAGGGTAAATTTGGGGATACACAGAAAAGATGTAAATGTTCTGTGGGATTTAGCTCCTCATGATTTGTCAATTATTTTTAAATGGGTCGATTCGGAGCCTGTTTCGGTTTCTACTATGGCGAAAGCTTCCGTAGTAAATGGATTACCGGATGTGGCTTTTGTTCAGTTGGCTTTTGATTGTGGAATGATTGCGGATATTCAGGTAGGTTGGCTGGCGCCTTCTAAAGTTAGAGAAACAATAATAGTGGGAAGGAAGAAGATGATTGTCTATAATGAAACTAATCCCCAGGAAAAAGTAAAAATTTATGATTCCGGGGTAGATTTCGAGGACCCGCATGATTATGGTGAGTTTTTACTCTCTTATAGATCGGGAGATATTCATTCTCCTACTCTTTCCAATAGAGAACCTTTGAGGATGGAGATGGAACATTTTTTGGAATGTGTAAGGGAACGAAAGAAACCGCTTACGGATGGCTATAATGCATTGAGAGTAATAAAAGCAATTGAAATGGCGGAAAGAAGTTTTAAAGAAAAGAGAATTATTTCTAAGGGAGATTGAAAGTAGCTACTTGTTTGTTTTGCTTTTTCCATGTTAATTCTAAATCTGCTTAGAGCTCCGAACCTACAAGTTATAGCTATCTTTAAACGCAGACGGACGCATATCCTCCTTGTTGTGATAACCCTTGACTTTACAATAAAATACATTATTGTTGAGGCGCTATGTTAGGATTGTTTTTTTTATTCGCTTTCCCTTATGGAGAGGTAATAGTAGAAGTAGATGTAGAAGGGCTTATGGAAGTCGATACTTCTCTGGTTGTTCGTTCTTCCGGTTTTAGGGTAGGTGAGGTATTGACGCAGGAGAAGGGAATAAAAGCGATAAAAAGTCTTTATCTGACCGGATTTTTTGCTGATGTGAAACTCCATTCTAGACGCAAAAGTGGGGGAGTAAGGTTGATAATTGTGGTGATAGAAAATCCTCGTCTTAAGTCATTAGAGTTTGAAGGTAACAATAAATTGAGCGACGGAGATATTTCATCGTTGGTTGATTTATCCCCTCCGGCTATGCTTTCCGATTATAAATTGCACAGGATAAAGGAAAAAATATATAATTTATATGAAGAAAAGGGATTTTCGGGAACCGAGATTTCACTTTCAAAGGTAGAAGAGGAAGATGGAGTAAATGTGACTTTTATCATTGATGAAGGAGCGAAATATAAGGTTAAAAAGATTAATTTTATTGATAATGACGGTCTTTCAGACCATGTTCTTTCCAAGGTTCTTTCAAACAAGACTAAAACCTGGTACCTTTTTTGGAGAAATAATGGCTTGAAATTGGATTCATTGCAAGCCGATGTGCCGAAAATTGAAGCATTGTATAGGAATCATGGATATTTAAGTGCTGCTGTAGATACTTTTTATGTGGATTACCAGGATAACGCTGCTGTAATAAATTATGTTGTTGACGAAGGAAAACTTTATTACTTTGGGGATACTCATCTTGACGGCACGGAGGACCTTGGTTTTATTTCGAGTAGGATAAAATGGAAAAAAGGCGAGTTGTTCGGCGAGGATAAAATTCAAAAAACAATGGAAGATCTTTCTATTTTTTATTCCGAGTTTGGTTATTTAAATCCAACAATTTTACCCAACTATAATATTGTGAAAGATTCGATAGTTGATATTGACCTTTATGTTGATAAAGGGAGTCCTGTTTTTATAAGGTTTGTCAATATAATGGGTAACAATAAGACTTATGATAAGGTGATCAGAAGAAGCACAGTTGTTTATCCTGGGAGGCTTTTTCAAAGAGATAGAATAATGCACAGTTACAGGAATATTTTTAGACTTGGTTATTTTTCCGATATGAAGATAGATATGAATTTTCCCTCTTCTGATTCTATAGATCTTATTTTGGAAGTAACGGAAAAACCTACCGGATATTTTTCGGGAACTGTAGGTTTCTCCGGGAGTTACGGTCTTACCGGAGGAATTAATGTGACGATGCCTAATGTATTTGGAACAGGGCAAATATTTAGTTTTTCCTTAGAAAGGACTCTCGCGTCTACTGAAGGCAGATCTCTTCAGAATATATTATTATCATGGAATCAGCCGTGGCTTTTTGATACACCTACTTCCGTTGGTTTTAGTCTATATAATAGACATTGGCAGAGAACTTACTACAGTGTAAAGGAAGTAGGAGGTTCTGTCTCTGCTGGTAGAATTTTAAATAAGGAAAGAAATCTTACATCATTGTTTACTTATAGGTTGGAAAGGGAAAGCGTGGAGGCTTCCGGTCAATACGCGGACTTCGGTTCAGGGATAAACTGGGAGAGTTCATTGTATGGAAGCCTGGTTTATGATTCCAGAGATTCTAAGATAGCTCCGACTGTGGGTAGCTATTATTCTTTGGGAGGTAAGTATGCGGGAGGTATTTTAGGTGGAAGTAGAAGGTATTATAAGTTAGACCTTGAAGCCAGGAAAGTTCAGTCTATTTTTGCAGAAGATATGGTCATTATGAATAGGACGAAAATAGGTTATGCATACGCTCCGTCAGGAAAGACAGTTCCCTTACTTGAAAGATTTCTGCTTGGTGGTGTAGGAACCTGGGGTTTGCGTGGTTACGATAATGAGGTAATTATCCCTGACCCGACAAGGGAATATGTCGGAGGTAATTTTGCCTTCCTTAATAATCTTGAGCTGAGGTTGAATTTTGCAGATAAAGGATACGGGATGATATTTCTGGATGCCGGTAACTGTTTTGCAAATTTGCAGGAGGCTAATATGATGGATCTCTTTTATGGCGTAGGAGTCGGATTTAGGGCGGAGATACCCATGATGGGTGTTCTCGGTGTTGATTTTGGATATAACTTAAATTTATTTGAAGGCCAAAGACGATGGAAACCTCATTTTCAGATAGGTACAACATTTTGAGTAAATTGATTCTGTTGAGAAATCTTATCCTGTTTGTTCCTATATTAATTGGGATTGGATGCGATTCCAAGAAGGATTATTATATCGACCCTGTGCCTGTTTTTAGTAAAGTGGTTAAAATTGATTCGAGTTATACCAGTGTTAGAGTTATTTCTACCGGAACTTCGAATCTATTATTCTGCGGAAAAAAAGATGTTTTTGATTCTTATTCGATAATGAAATTCGATAAAATTCCTGAAAATTTCGATAGCCTCTTTCTCCGTTTTGTATCGGATACTTTTACCTGTGAGCTAACTTTATTTGCTTTAGAGCAGGAATGGTATGAAGATTCTGTATATGAGTGGAATGATATTGGTTCTCTTATCGATACGACCAGTCCTATACAAGTTGCTACAATGTATCCTGTACCTGTTGATTCTCCGGCTACAGATACAAATTCTCTGATTTTCTTAGGAGATTCTCTCTCCCTGGATGCATCGATAATTAGTTCAATTGGAAATTACGGTTTAGCCGTTCATTCTGACCGCTTTTATTCCTTTAGTGCTGGGGCAACTCGGTTGAAGGTAGAATCGGAAGATACTCTGGCAAATTCTATAATTTTGTGTGTTGAGGATGCCTATATTGTTAAAAATCCATTTCAGGATACAATTTTTACCGATTCTCTTTTAGTTGGCAGGGGATTATCGATTAGAACTCATATTTTCATTCCGCGAGATTCATTACCGTTGGGGTTAAATAAAATAGCGGAAGCTGAATTAGTTATTGATATTGCAGATACAATGGCTTTTACTGTAGGAGCTAATCTTAGTACTTCGGAATTGTCTTTTACCGCGCTCTCTTCTTCTGAAGGTGATTCGTTGAGGTTCAATCTTGCTTCTTTCTTCAGAAGTGTTCCCGATGATAGTATTTTTCATATTAAAGTTGAAGCAAGAGAAGAAAAAGAGGGCATTGGTTTCGAAAAGCTTGGAGATAGTGAAATTAAATTTATTTGGGTGGAGTTCCCGTGATAATGATAAAATTCAGCCTTTTTCTTTTGATTTCTTTAAACCCTAATCTTGCGGATAGTTTGCCTGGAGAATGGGTAGGAAGCGATGGTTTTTCTCAGTCCTCTGCTGTGGTGGGGAATGTTTGTGTGAATCCGGCCCTTGCAGATACACAGGATTGTCTTTCGGTTAATTTTCGACTTTTTTCTGATGATTACACAAAGACAGAAGGGGATTTTTCTTCTGCTTTCTTTAATATTCCTATTCTCTCAAGTTTTTCTGTGGGAGGTAGTTTTAATCTTCTATATGATTCACGTATAAGAGCTTCTACAATCACTTCAAATGATGATTATACTTATATCAGTAATTTTATTAGAACAGGCGGGATGTATCGTTTTGGCGCATTCCTGAAAAAATCTTCAGGACCTGTTTCATTAGGTATAGATGTTAATCTTTTAAATGGAAAAATTGATGATCTTTGGCTGATTGATTTCCTGGAGTATTATGATGTTTATGATACCGTTACTACATATTTCAGGGGTTATTCGATAGGTCTGGGTTTTTATTGTGATTTTGGGAATTTGAGTTTAGGTGGTTATTATTGTCCTTACCAGAAGATAGAAAAATGGGAATTAAAAGGGGAGGAAGAGGAATTTAAACTTGATTTACCTCTGCGTTTTGGTTTCAATTATTCATTTAGTGAAAATAAGAATATAATTTTCTCTATTGATAGAAAAGAAGGAATAATCGGTTTGCATTATGGATTGTTTAAATTAGGGTATGGTAGGATATATTCTATGGGCAATGGAGTTGAAGTAGAAGCCAATAGGTATCTGGGAGGTATTTCTTTTGTGATGAGCGGTCTACCGGTTTCAATAATGTTTGAGAACAGGAAATATTCCGGAAACTTTGCCGATAGTGAGTTTATAGGAAGTATAGGTGTTTCCATATCAGGAAAAGGGAGGAAAAATGAAAAGGAATTTTAAATTTTTATTCGTGTTTTTTGCTTTATCGCTTTTTGCCGAACAAAAAATCGGATATATCGATTCTCAAAAAATACTGGTACAGTATAAAAAAGCACAAGAAATTAGGAATGAGTTTGAAAAGAAAGTTAAAGAATGGAAAAATGAAGTCAACCGCCGCCAACAAGAGCTTGAAAAACTTCAGAAGGATTTGCAGACACAGTCATTTATGCTAACCGAGGAAGCCAGGGTACGTAAGATAGAAGAATTACAGAAAAAGAAAACTGAGCTTGAAAATTATATTAACGAAATTTATCGTAAAGAAGGTTTAGCTGAGAATTTAAATAAGGAATTGATGCAACCTCTTCTTCAAGAAATAGATACTATTGTCTCTGAAATTGCTGAGGAAGAGGAGTATTCTTACATTCTTGACGCGTCTACCGGTGTGGTTTTATACGCTGATGATATTTATGATATAACAGATCGAATAATTGAGACTTTAAACAGGAAGTATATGCCGGAATTTGAGGGAGAAAAAGTCGAATATTACGTTTTTAAATTTAAAGAGGAGGATGCAGATGCTAAGTCGATGCGGCTTGGGGATATAATCAAGAACCTTATCGCAACTAAAATGGATGCGGCATTTGGTTCTTCTTTTAAGGCGATCCTGGCGGCAGATTTGAGTAGCGCGAAAACAAGTCTTGCAATAGACGATGAAGAAGAGGTGAGCAGTAACGCTCCTCTTGCCGTTCAATTTCTTAATGTTTCCGGAGTGAATTTTGTTGTAATTGGAAGAGTTTGGGTTGTAACCGGTAATATTTTCTTCGAATATTCCATCGTGGATAAAAAAGAAGAAAAGGCTGTAGTAACGCAAGAAGTAGATGTTGGTGTTGAAGAAAACCTTACTGAGCAAATAGCCGTAAAGGTGATGCCTGAGATAGCTAAGCTATATAAGTGAAAATAACAAAGATTGCGGAGCTTTTAGAGAGTGAAGTGAATGGTGACCCGGGTTTTGAAGTGCGTCGCGTATCTGATATAAAGGATGTACGGAAAGGAAATCTGGTATTTCTTTTTAGTGAGAAAACAATTGGTGAGATTCACGGGTTAAAGGATCTTGCTGCTGTCGTTCCTGATAGTGTAAGTGAATGTTCTGCCAGATCCTGGATTAAGGTTCAGGATGTAAAAGCTTCCATGATAAGAATATTAAAAGTTCTTTATCCTGAGTCTGTGCGATTTCCCGAAAACTTTACAGTGAGGGAAGAGAATTTCGAACACGTTAAAACAGGAAAAGATATAAAAATAGGGAAAGATGTTTTCATTGGAAAAGACTGTATTCTGGGAGATAATGTTAGAATTTTCCCTTTTTCCTATATTGGAAATAATGTAGAGATAGGTGATAACAGTGTGATTTATCCCCATTCGGTTATTTTAGATGGAACTGAGATTGGACGGGAAGTTATAATTTATCCCGGGGTTGTAATCGGCTCTGATGGATTTGGATATCATCCGGTTAAAGGAGAATTGAAAGCTATACCCCATGTTGGTAAAGTTATAATAGGAGATAACGTAGAGATAGGAGCTCTTTCTATGATTGATAGGGGGACAATAGGGAACACAGTTATTGGTGGTGGGACTAAGATAGACAATTCTGTTCATATCGCGCATAACGTTAAAATCGGCAAAAATGTAATTATTCTTGCGCAGGTGGGTATCGCTGGCAGCTGTACGGTAGGGGACAATGTGGTGATTGCGGGTCAGGCGGGGATTTCCGATCATGTTAAAGTTAACAAGGGTGCTAAAGTTGCCGCTAAATCAGGTGTCGTGGAAGACGTTAAAGAAGGAGAAGTGGTTTTTGGATATCCCGCTGATAAGCGATTAAGAGTTTTAAGAAGTGAAGCTTACTTCAGAAAACTCCCCGAGCTTTTTAAAAGGGTAAAAGCTCTTGAAAAATCTAAGTGAAGTCTTTACTTTTTGTTTTTTTATTCTCTAGTACTGATTCTGATCCTTCGACAATTGTTCACTATTCAGGCAATAAAATTTTCTTCAAAGTAGATTCATCTATTGTTCAAATCTACGGAGATGGTAAAGCATCATACGGTAAACTAAGTATAACTGCTGATACTATTCTATATAATCTTGAAGAAAAATTCCTGAATGCCAAAGGAAATGTTCTATTCAATGACGGAAGTAGTGATATAAAAGCAAAGGCAATGAGTTATGATGTGGATCGCAAGATTGGGGATGCCTACAATGCTAAAACTGATGCGGAAAATGGCTGGTTTTTTGGGGAAAGGATCCGGTATTTCGATGGTGATGTTTTAAAGATAAAGAACGGTTATTATACAACGTGCGAGCTGGATCCTCCTCATTTTTGGTTTTATTCGCCAAAAATGAGGATCAATATTGATGAAAGTTTGGTTGCCGAGCCTGTTTTTCTCCTGGTTCAGGATATACCTGTTTTTTTTATGCCGTTTTACTTCCAGTCAATAAAAAAGAAGAGATCTTCAGGTTTGTTAAGACCTGATTTTGGGACTTCTTCTTACGGAGGAAATTATATAAAAAGGATAGGCTGGTATCAAACACTTGGGGATCATGCTGATGTTACCCTTTATTTGAATTACTATACCAGATCAGGTTTTCGTTTTGAGATTAGTAATGGACGTTGGAATTTACTTCCTTACAGTGAAGGTCATGTAGGCGGTAAATATATCAAGGAAAGGGAGAGTGGAGAAGAAAGGTGGTCTCTTTTAGCTGATACCCGGTCGAGATTACCGGGAAATATTAATTTGAATGTAGATACAAGGGTAGAATCCGACAATGATTTTGTAATGGATTACGAACCTGGTGAGGTTGAGCGTATTCTGCAAAAAGAGGTCAATTATAATCTTTACTGGAACGGTGAGATTTTAGGGACAAAAACCGATGTTGTTCTGGATTACCGGGAAAATTTAACTAACGACAATTTATATAAAAGATGGCCGTCGCTGAATATGACTTTTCCAAGGTTGGGTTTGGGAGATATTAATATTACAAGCCATTATAAATTTACCAGGGACGAGAGCAATCATTGGGCTTCAGGTTTTTCAGAAAAATCGAGTTTGAATTTCGATTTTTCTGTTTTCAATATAGGTATGAATCTTTATGGGCAGAGCGATTATTATGAAAATGAAGATGTTATGATCAATTATTGGAAAACAGAAACAACAGTAAAGACAAGAATATACGGACTTTCTTTTTTGGGGATACCGCCGATAACTAAATTCAGACACATTATAACTCCTTCTTTTTCTTTCTCCTATGCTCCTGATCCTGCTAATTATGATGGTTCTGGAATTTCCGGTTTTTCTGTTCCCACTGGAGTAAAATCTTTGAATATTTCTCTGGATAATCTATTTCAATGCAAAATCGGGGAAAGAAAATATGATTTTGCGACGCTGCGTTTTTCAAGTAATTATAATCCTCAATCAGACAGATTCTCTCCTATTTCTATTAACGGCAGTTTCTGGTTGGAAAATATTTTAAATCAGGATTATTTCACGTCATATGACTTATATTCGGGTGAATTCGGCAACAAAAAAGTTAATACTCATTTAGAATATAGAACCAGATTTGGGCAAAAGCCCCTTGATTTTGATCTTACTCACTCTATTAATTTTACGGAAACCCAGAGAATTCAACAGGCGGATATGAGCGTTGGTTTTAACCCAACTCCTAAATGGGAATTCGGGATAACTACACATTACGATTTTGAAAGAAATAAGGTTACAAATACCAGAATAAATATTGAGCGAGATTTACACTGTTGGGAGCTTATGTTATCTGTCAATACCTTTGGCGATAACTGGGATTATAGTTTGAGGATTGGGCTTAGAGATATCCCGGAATTGAAAATAGGAAGAGAGACTTTAGGAGGATTAATGCCGTAGGAGATTAGGACGCAGATAAACGCAGATTTTATGGATTTGAAATACCGCACCTCACCCCGGATTATCTCACATAAAGGCACAAAGAAAAACGAAAAACTTAAATTTTGACCACGAAATACACAAAAAACACCAAACCCACCACACCTTAACAATTGGACGCAGATTCACTCAGATTTAAAAGGATTTTTTTGTTTGAAACCCAACCCACATCCCCAAATATTTTGACAGGATTAACAAGATTTACAGGATTTTTATTTGTTGTTTTTTTAAATCTAACCCAACAAACCCAATGAACTCTATAAACTCAATAAACTAACTTATAACCTCCTGGCAGTTCTCGTTTAGGTGATATCATTTTTAAAGATCGAGAAGAATTCTCAGTCTATCTTCCACTTTACTAAGAGTACGTTTGAAGACTTCTCCAATGAATTTTTCTAACCTTATTTTCGATATAGATCGAACGTCTTCGCACTTTATAAAACTTTCTTTATCGAGATTGCCCTCCGGCGGTTCTACTTTGACGTGAAAGGGTATGCCTCTATGTGTGCTCGTTATGGGTAAAACTACTACCAGATCCGCTGGGCCACGATTGAATGTGTTGACTGAAACCACCAGAGCGGGTCTTCTGCCTGCCTGCTCGTGCCCTTTTGTGGGATTTAGGTTGACAAGCCATATTTCACCCCTTGAGGGAGCTTTCACCTCTCTTCCTCCATTCCGTCAGAGAGCGTATTATCCCACTGTCTTCTTTCCGCGAGTTCTTCCTTCCACTCATCAGGTTTTTCCCTTAATCGCGCATAAGCTCTGTTTGTTTCTGATAAGAATACTTCTTTCCTGTATTTTTCTACTGCTCTATTTAAAACCTCAGTCATACTGACCCCTAACTTCTTAGATAAACCCTTTAGTATCTTTCTTTCCTCTTCACTTATCCTTACCGTCACACTTTTCATGATAACCTCCTATACATATTTATATACAAAAATATACACAATATTGTATACAAGTCAAGGGTTGATTGCCAAGAATACACAAATGAATTGGACGCAGATAAACGCAGACTTACTCAGATTTTTTTGTTTGTTTTAACTAAAACCTAAAACCCAAGACCTGAAACCTAAAATATTGCCACGGATTGACACGGATAAACACTGAATTTTGAATTGTTGGTCTGTGGGTCGGTTAGTCCGTCAGTCTGTTATTATAAAAGACCGATCACGGCAGACCGATTTTAACAAGGAACTACGAACCAGGAACTTGGAACTAAAAATTAAATCGACTCAGAACCCGAGGCTTGGATCCTGAGCCGATTTTGACTTCTTCTTGTTTTTTTCTTTTTTTACCTACCTAACGATCCAACTTTTGTCACTTAAGCAATATCATTTTACGGTGCTTTGTATAGTCACCCGCTTTGAAAGTATAGAAATATATCCCCTGAGGAGCTTGTGTACCAGCGCTGGTGCGACTATCCCAGCTAACCGATTTATATCCGGCTGATTGCTTAGCGTTAATCAATGTCCGAACCTTCTGTCCGATTAAATTGTAGATATCAAGTTTCACCTCAACGTCTTTCGGTAATCCGTACTTGATTATAGTGCTTTTTGCAAAGGGGTTAGGAAAGTTCTGGTAGCAGCTGAATACTTTTGGGATACTATCTTTGGATACACTCTCGTTAGAAGCTTTGATTCCTTTTGGCATAGCTACTTTCATCGAACTCATACCCCCACCGCCGCCTCCATATAGCGGATTGATAGCCGCATGAAAATATCCGCCTTCCTCGACTCTAAAGAAATATCCTAGTTCACTACCTTTTAAACTGATTTTTTCCCCTGCCTCCATTGCAACCTTCCCACCGTTTGATATTACAAAATCATTTGTCGATATGGTGTTTTTTGATTGGTAGGTTTTAATTTCGTTTGTCTCGATTTCGTCCATTAGTTCAGTTAGGTTATTATTCAGTATGTGGTTTTTTATTGTGTCGTAAGCGGGAAGAGCTGTGGCATTCGTCCACTTGTATACATTTCCCCTTAATAGTGAGAAAGGTCTTGAGGTATTATCTCTTAAAGGGTCCCGTACTGTGAATTCCTCAATCCATAAGGAACATACACCTGTACCACAGTTTGTGCTATCGACGTCGTCTTCTTTATATATTTGGTCACCAAGAGGAATTCCGATCGCATCCGTATTTGCACTGAAAAACAAAAATTTGTAATTGTGATTCTCTTCCAAAAGGTTATCTATAGAATCCAACAACTCTTCATATTCTACCGCTTGTGTGGACGGTTCCCAATAGGTATTTACTGTGTCAACCCAGTATATTATAGCGCTATCAGTGGGGCCGGTAACAATTAGTATTGTATCTGTCGCATTTGTATCCGGATAGTATTCGTTATAGAAAGACCATGTGCTGTCAAAAGTGGTGTCGGTATAAGCGTGATACCACATATACCACAGATATCCGAACTCTGTAATCCATATTGGGGTATTGTCTCCTAGTAAAAAATCTACAGTGTTTCTTACGCTCCTCAAACGTTCCATAAAAATGTCTGGGTTTCTGTATATATGGTGTGTTATAAAATCGATATTGTCAGCCCCAATCAAATCTATGATGTCACCAAGCATCTCTGTGGTTAGCATCTCAATAGTTTCTATTGTCCCGGCAGTTTGCACGTTTTCGTAATATTTCCATATGCTGCTATCGTTGGTAGTCGCTATCAGGCAAGGTCCCCCTAATTTGGCATTTGGATTTGCTCTCTTTAATGCTATTCTTGTTGAATCAAAAATCTCCGCATACTGTACTAAATCTCCGAGGAAGTTTCCTTCATCGTAGGGTTCGTTCATGCATTCCCAGTAATTAATAGGTATCTTTAGCCATTCCGGTTCCGCAACAGTATCTCCCTCGTAAGTAATGTATATCCCGTCTCCGTCATATCTCTCTGCCATTGCCTGGGTGAATTTCATATAATCTCCCCAGTAGCTTGGGTCAAAGGGATACGTTTCCCCGTATTTCGAGGCCGTATTCGGAGCAGCAGAATTATGTGCCCAGTAAGGATACCAATATCCAATAACCGGAAGGAAGTGCATATCTCTTTCTCCTGTCCATTTAACGAGCGAGTCTTCGTGACTCCAATCGTATTCACCTTTATTCTCTTCTACCGAAATCCATGTGAATTTAAACATTCCTCTCCACCATTTTATACCGCGGGGTGCTGACGAGTCAATTGTTTCCTTATATATTTCACAGTGAGCATTCTTTGATTTATAATCTCCATAGGCAGTATTATTCATACCGAAAGGAAAAAGTTCATCACTGCTGCGAAGCGAAAGACTAAAAGAAAAGATTATTAGTATGATAAAGTTTTTCATAATACCTCACTTATATAAAAAGATTATCATTTTTTTCAGTTTTCTAACGCGTCTATTCGCTTTTGGAGTTTTTCGTTTTCTTTTTTTAGTTCAATCACATACAGAGTTAACTCTTCAACTTTTTCCAAAAGTTTCGCCTGCATTTCGCCGACTTTTACACCGTTTTCTGCTACTTCTTTCTCCGTCGGTATTCCCGGTAAATTTTTTTCTTCCTTGATATGTTTTTCAAGTTGCTCAAGAGGCATTAGTTTGTAATTATCCGCGAAGACAAAATCCGACCAGCCAACCTCGACTGTTATTTCCTTTGCTCTTATATGACCGTTAACTGCAAGTTTGTAACTCCCGGGATTCCCTGTTCCAATGCACACGTTGCCGGGGAAATATTGTTTGGTGGGCCAAAGACACATAGTAGTTTGCCAATTATTTCCATCAGTTGCTTGTACTAAAAAAGCATCATCACGACCTATTAAACATTGAGTATGATACGCTGAATCAGTATCGGTATCGTGAAATTTGATATATGGATTTGCATCTTTAAAACGTGCGGTACCACACACATCTAATCTGTAAGCTGGCTCCGTCGTCACCCCGATGCCGACTGCTCTGTCTACTATAACATTCCCTTTAAAGTATGCCTGGCCATAATTTACTGGAGTAGATTGAAGATAGAAAAGTTCATTTGAATTTTCGTCTACCACACTTATTGCCTTATGGTTAGATTCGTTATCTATGCCTTCGATTAGAAGTTTTGTACCCATATTGTAACCTGTATTGAACGCTCCGCTTAACACGAGTTGAGCATCGGGAGTTGCATCTGGACTATTTGTACCCCAATTGCCAAAACTCATGCCATATTGACCATCAACTGCTATGTGTCCTCCTGAAACGTGAAGTTTGGATACCGGACTCGTCGTCCCGATGCCGACAATTCCAGTATAATAAATTTCACTTGCATCTCCAAACCATAACCCCCCTCCACCAGCCGGCTGCCAGGTTCCCACACCATTACTACCACAAGTTAAAACATAACCACTGTGCACGCCCGCATTTAATACAAAACCCTTCATTCCTATTGTACCATTAACATGTAAGGTATAAGCAGGATTGCTTGTTCCAATACCAACGTAATTTATACCTGAAATAGGCCGTATAACGGTTGGGTTGGGACTACGCCAATAATCCGCTCCATAGGTAACCATACTAACCAACAATAACGTGACTACTACAATACTTACTTTTTTCATACTTCTCCTCCTTATTTTTAATGGTTAAACAAATATTTTTTATTATGTCGATAATTGGCTTTTTGATTCTATGTGAATTTAGTATAGGGGAATTTGGGTTTGATGTCAAGGCAAAAATTAACCACAGATTTCACAGATAAACACAGATTAAAAAAATATTTTGTTGTTTAAATATGAAAAAAATATTTGTGATGGGGGATAGGGTAATCCAGTGTAAGTCCGTGTAAATCTGTGGCTAACTAAAACGAAGAATAAATTTGGGGGGTGGGGTGGTTGTTTAATCCGTGCCTATCCGTGTGAATCCGTGGCTAATTATCTGGGGTTGTGTGGTGGGTCTCTGTGGTTAAACAATGGTAGTAGTTTGAATATAATATTCTTGACATTGTAATATATTTAGTTATTTTATAATCAAATGGGTAAACATTTAGATTACTTAAACAAAAAAGAAAAAGAAGTAGTAAACTCTTTCATAAAGGATTTGAGGAGACGATTGGGAGACAATATCATTAAGGTGCAACTTTTTGGGTCTAAAGTTAGAGGTGATTTTGAGGAGTATTCAGATATAGATATATTTATCCTCGTCAAAGATAAAAAAAATATAAGGGATAAAATAAGTGATATATCTGCCGAATATTTCTTTAAGTACGATATTCCTATTTCTCCTGTGGTTTATAGTTTATCAGAATATCAGAAGAACAAGGATTTGGGTTCATTTTTCTTTGAAGAAATAGAAAAAGAAGGAATTCTTTTATGAGTAGGAAAGCTTTAGCTGATTATAGGATCGAAAGAGCAAAGGAAATATTTGTAGAGGCAAAAGATACTCTTAAGCAGAAGCACTATAAACTTTCTGTTAACAGAAGTTATTACGCGATGTTTACTGCGGTAAAAGCTTTACTTGCATTAAAAGAAAAGGATTCGGCGAAACATTCCGGTGTCATTTCTTTATTTAGCAGGTATATCATTAAAAACAATTTATTCCCTAAAAAACTTAGTAAATATTTACCAAAAGCCAAAGATTTAAGAGAAGACGCTGATTATGTTGATTTTATAAATATTACTAAAGAAGACGCGAATTTACAGTTAGAAAGAGCTGCGGAATTTATTAAGGAAGCCGAAAAAACTCTTTTAAAAATGCTTGATAAGCCGGAAAAATAGAGTAACAGGGCAGCCGAAAGGCCGAAGACCGCGGACGGATGACCGAATTAATTAAAAAAATTACCACAGAGCCACAAAGAAAGAAAAGCAGAGAAATTGATAAATGGGAAAAAGGGAAATGGTTAAACAACAAAGAAAAAATCCTGCCGATCTGCATACAGTTTTCTTTTTAGCGAAGTAGGCAAACCTTAACATTTCCAAAAACCATATCAATATTATTCTATGAAACGTGTAAAACCCTGAAAAATAAGAAATATTACTATTGTGAAAATCAAGAAACTTCTCCCGATACGGATTAAAAACATAATAAGAACTTTAAGAGGTTTCATATATTGCATCATTTATTTGGGTAAAGGACGATATTGTCCGGTATGCGGGAAGCAACTCAGGAAATTCGGAAAAAGTGGTGTAGACCAAAGAGATGATGTAAAATGTTTGAAGTGCGGTTCACTTGAAAGGCATCGTTTGGTCTGGCTTTACTTTACCAAGGTGTCCGATCTCTTTGATGGAAAGCCGAAGAAAGTGTTGCATATTGCGCCTGAGTTCTGTTTTGAGAAGAGGTTGAAAAAAAGAATTGCCACTGGATATATTACGGCTGATTTTAATGATCCTGAAGCAATGATAAAAATGGATATTACCGATATTCATTATCCTGATGAATCATTCGATGTTATTTATTGCTCGCATGTTCTGGAACATGTAGTAGACGATATAAGTGCTATATGTGAATTGCATCGAGTCTTAAAAAAAAGTGGATGGGCTGTAATATTGGTTCCAATAACGGGAGAGAGAACTTTTGAGGATTTTTCAATTATAGATCCAGACGAACGCCTGAAAGTTTTTGGCCAGGAAGATCACGTAAGAATATATGGCAGAGATTTTGTAGGCAGACTTAAAAAAGGGGGATTCAAAGTAAAGGTAATCGCTCCTTCTGATTTTCTTAATAATGATGAGATCTTGCAAATGGGGATAAGTGCCGAAAGTGGAGAAATTTATTACTGTACAAAATAACAGACTAAAAGAATTAGCTTATTGGCAAGTAACTCTGCCCTTTAGATTCTTCGAATCAGTTAATAGGTAAAAAAAATACAATAATTACATAATCTAAATGTTAGAAAATTAGGGGAAGTTGTGGGGGCTTTGTAGTACTGTCAGTCAACTTTTTGTTTTTTTTGCAGAAAAGAGAAAAGATCAGCCACTAAGGCACCCCGGTCATTCCCTGTTAAATATCGCTTCGCATTTCACAGGGTAAACTTCCCTACGGGGCAAGTGGGGTGGGCAGATTTAAAATATTTATTTTATTGTTTAAAAATAAAAAATATTGGGGGAGGTTGGGTAATCTTGTGTTGATCTGCCTGCCCTGTAGGGAGGAACGACTGTACCAGGGTGAAATCTTGTGGTTACTATCTGGGGTGTGGTATGGACTTTACTTTTTAATTTTTAATATTTAATTTTCCAGATTAATTTCAAGTAGATGGATTTTGCGTAAGAAGTTTGCCTATTCGTCTCCAGCGAACTTTTCTGAAAAATGCGGTTACAGAAATTTTGGGTTGCCATGACCAGTAAATTAACAGAGGTGTTCCGGATATGTTGTCGATAGGTACCGCTCCCCAGAATCTTGAATCATCGGATTCATCTCTGTTATCGCCCATCGCAAAAACATGACCTTCGGGAACAACTATTGGTCCGAAATTATCTCTGACATGAGGATATTTCTGTAACTTTCTGTTCTCCCATAAATTCTGAAATTGCTCTTTTCCTATATTGAGAGGAGGATATTCTTTTGTATCTCTGTGTGAAGTGTAATTCGCGTTTATGTCTTTGCCATTTATGAAGAGAATTTTATGTTCTATGTAAACTGTATCGCCATCCACGGCGACGCATCTTTTTACAAAATTCGTGTCTTTGAATAATCCTTTACCACCAAGAGGATAACGAAATACTATAATATCACCTCTTTTGGGTTTTTTTACTCTGAATAAATATTTATCCGTGAAAGGTAGTTTTATACCGTATTTAAGTCTGTTTACTATTAGAAAATCACCTACGCGGATTGTGTCTTTCATCGATCCGGTTGGCACATGAAATGTTTGAACTACGAAACCACGTAAAAAAAGGATTATACCTATCGCGATCAACCACGATCTAATTTCCTTCCATATTTTTTGTTTATCTATCATTTTAACCACTTCCCATGACATTTTTTAAATTTCTTTCCACTTCCGCATGGACATTTTTCGTTCCTTCCAATATCTTTTATTCTTTTTCCCTCTTTCTCCAATTTAGAGACCTCCTCTTTAAATCTTTGATCCAGTGTAGGGTTTCCCACTGCCGGTATCACTTCTTTGGGCGTTATTATTTTTTTTCCACCAGTCTGTTTTGCTTCTTGTTCAATACCTTTGAACTGTTCCTTTACTTCTTCTCCCTGGACTTCCTCGGGTGCCTGTACGGCTTCTGGCGCGAATCGATACAGCAATCGAACAGTATTCTTTCCAATATTATAAAGAAGTTCTTCAAACATACCGAAAGATTCTCTTTTATACTCTACCAGTGGATCTTTTTGCGCGAAACTTCTTAAGTTGATACCTTCTCGGAGTGCGTCTAACTCGTATAAGTGATTTCTCCATTCGTCATCTATTACCTTTAATATTACCATTCTCTCAAAGTGTCTCATAAGATCATGGCCGACAATTTCTTCTTTTGACTCGTATTTTAATTTTACAAGCTTACGTAAATTTTCCTCTAATTCGTTTCTTTTGATTTCTTCTATTTTGCTTTTTTCTTTGTCAAAATCTATCAGGAAGAGTTCTATTAAATCGGCACGAAGAGCCTGCCAATCCCATTCTTCGGGGTACCTGCCTATTAAATAGGAATCAAAGATTGCATTAAGCGTGTCATCCGTCCATTCCATCACTCTATCTTTTAAATTTTCTCCGTCTAAAATGTCATTTCTGATATCATAAATAACTTCTCTTTGTTTATTCATTACATCGTCATATTCTAAAAGTCTTTTTCGGATGTCAAAATTCATTCTCTCAACTCGTCTCTGGGCGTTTTCTATTGCTCTTGAAATTAAAGGATGTTTGACTGAATCTCCATCTTCAACACCCATTCTGTCCATTGCGCTGGCTATCCGTTCTGTGGCAAATACCCTCATTAAATCATCTTCAAGTGAAATATAAAATCGGGACGCCCCCGGATCTCCCTGACGACCGGATCTACCCCTGAGCTGATTGTCGATTCTTCTTGCTTCGTGTCTTGCCGTACCGATAACATGAAAACCACAGGGTACGTCTTCCCTGCATTTGACGACGTCTACATTTTTGTCAACCTCTTGGTCTTTTTCTGTGATAATACAACATTCTTTGCACCGGATTATTTCTCTTGCCGGTTTTATATCTGTTCCTCTACCTGCCATGTTGGTTGCAATTGTGACCTGCCCTTTTTCTCCCGCGTGGGATATTATTTTTGATTCCTTTTCATGGTATTTTGCATTTAGAACCTGGTGAGGAATCCCTTCCCTTTGCAGCATTCTTGATATCAATTCGGACACATCTACTGAGACTGTACCAACAAGAATAGGTAGACCCTTGTTGTGTAATTCTTTAATTCTTTTAACTATCGCGTTATATTTTTCTCTTTTTGTCCTGTATATTAAATCGTCATGGTCAATTCTTCTGACCGGTTTATTTGTTGGTATCTGAATGACATCTAAATCATATATTTGCGTGAATTCTTCTGCTTCTGTGGCAGCCGTTCCTGTCATTCCGGCAAGTTTATCATACATTTTGAAGTAATTTTGAAGGGTGATGGTCGCAAAAGTTTGGGTTTCTCTTTCGACCTCAACGCTTTCTTTTGCTTCTAACGCTTGATGAAGCCCATCCGAATATCTTCTTCCGGGCATTAGTCGTCCTGTGAATTCATCTACTATTACAACCCTGCCCTGTTTTACTATATATTCAACGTCTTTTTCGAAAAGCGTATAAGCTTTTATCAGTTGATTTGCCGCGTGTATTCTTTCTGATTTTTCCGCGTAATTTCTTTCAATTGCTTCTTTTTGAACTATCTTTTCCCTATCTGATAAAGACGTATTTTTTTCAATTTCTTGAAGAGCAATTGACAGATCGGGAAGTTGAAAGAAATTTTTTGATTCTTTCTTTATAATTAATTCCTGTCCCATTTCAGAAATATTTGTCGAATTTTCCTTTTCGTCCATTGCAAAATATAGTTTCTCATCTATTTCGTGCAATTTCTTATCCTTCATAAAGCGTGACTCTGTTTCCTGTAAAAGGTATTCGACTTCCCCGCTTTGTAGTAACTTCAGTAGTTGTTTGTTTTTCGGGTTTCCTCTTTTGGCGATGAGTAGTTTTTCTCCTGCTTCTTCTCTTTTTTTCTCATCAAGTAAATTTTTTGCCTCTGCTACAGTACTGTTTACTAGCAGAGTTTGTCTGTGTACCAGGTTGGCTATGGCAGGTTTGAGTTCACCGTATTGTTTTGTTACTGAATGCTGAACGGGGCCCGATATGATGAGAGGTGTTCGCGCTTCGTCTACGAGTACGGAATCCACTTCATCCACTATAGCGAAGTTATGTTCTCTCTGAACTCTATGTTCGGGAGTAACTGCCATATTGTCGCGAAGATAATCGAATCCGAATTCGTTATTGGTACCGTAAGTTATGTCGCAGTTGTATTCTTTTATTCGCTCTTCCGGGTTCATATTCGATATTATCACACCAACCGAAAGCCCAAGGCTTTCGTAAATGGTACCCATCCATTCTTTATCTCTTTTTGCGAGATAGTCGTTTACCGTAACCAGATGAGCACCTTTTCCGGAAAGGGCGTTAAGATATAGAGGCATTGTAGCTGCGAGAGTTTTTCCTTCACCTGTTTTCATTTCCGCAATATTTCCTTGATGTAAAGTAATAGCACCGACTAATTGCACGTCGTAGGGAACCATATTCCATTCCCATTCCAGATCGGTTACGCTCCATTTTTTTCCCAATAGTAGTTCGCATGTTTTTTTTACAAGAGCGAAACTTTCTACCATTAAATCATCCGGTGTTTCACCTTCTTTTAATCTTATTTTAAATTCTTCGGTAATTTTAGGCAGCTCATTTTCTTCAAGCTTCTCGTATTCTTTGAATTTACTGTTTATTTCTTCGACGATTGGATGAAGTTTGTTTAAAACTCTTTCATTATGAGATGGGATAACCCTTTTTAAGAGTTTAAACACGAATTAAATCACCTCTTTCTACACCTGTTGATATATAACCAATTTTCACTTCCGTAGAATCCTCAATAAATTTTATAAAGTTTTTTGCTTCTCCGGATAAATCATTATAATTTTTAATAGATTTTGTATTATTCCAGCCGGGGAGGCTCTTGTAAATTGGCTTGGCTTTTTCTAATTTCCAAATTTCCGAAGGAAAGTGTTCCTGCTTTTCTCCGTCGATTTCGTAAGCTGTCGCTATTTTGATTTCGGAAAAGCCATCTAAAACGTCAATTTTTGTAAGAACTATTTCGGTAATACCAGAAATCCAGCAGGAAAATTTTAATGCTACGAGGTCCAACCAGCCGCAGTCCCTCGGTCTCCCTGTGGTTGCTCCGAATTCTTTTCCGGAATTACGAATAAGTTCTTCTGTTTCTTGTTCCATGCGACTTGGGAAGGGACCTTTGCCCACTCTTGTAGTATATGCCTTTGAAATCCCGATTATATTTGAGATTGAATTTGGGGGAATGCCGCTTCCAGTTAAAATTCCTCCGGGTGTAGGATTGGATGAGGTAACGTAGGGGTAAGTTCCGAAATCGATATCTAAAAGTACACCCTGTGCGCCTTCGAATATTATTCTCTTTTTTTCTTTTAGTAGTTGACGGATAAGCTCTACCGTATCAGTTACCATATGCCCGTAATTTTTTCTAAAAGTTTCTATAGTTTTAAGATATTCGGGCGGTAAGTTAAATTTATCTAAATAAGTGGGAGAGAAAATGTCTCCCATTCGGACCCCTTTCCTTAATATTTTATTGGAGTATGCCGGTCCTATTGCTCTTCCTGTTGTACCGATTTTATCTTTCGTTTCTTTTTCTTCTTCGAAGTAGGAGGGAAGTATCAAATGGCTTCTTTTGCTTATTTTGAGATTGTTGTTTATTTCTATTCCTTTCGCTCTTAATTCTTCTATTTCTTTTATTAGTTGGGTTATATCAATTACGACTCCATTTCCTATTATTGAGAGTTTATCCGCTCGAAAAATACCTGATGGAACAAGGTGCAAAGATAATTTTTCGCCTTTGTGGAAAATTGTATGACCTGCGTTTGCTCCACCCTGGTATCTGCAAACTACATCAAATGAATCGCTGAGAGTATCTATTACTTTTCCCTTTCCTTCATCTCCCCATTGTAGTCCTATTACTGCGGCATTTCCTTCTTTCATAGTGTTTCTCTTTAAAAACTTTCCCTATAGAATATCTGGAGTTGTCGTCCTACGGTTTCGGAAAAGATATTTTTGAGATCAAACTGAATGCCCAGACTTCCGGATTGTAACTTATATCCAAGATTGAACCTGCTCTTATCATTATCGTTTGCTCCCATTATGTATTCGAGGTGGAAAGTGTGAGCTTCGGCTAAATTTAAAGCCGCATTTCCGAAAATATCGGCTCCGTTTCCCTCATCGAAGTTATAATTCCCGCCCCCCGAGAGTATCAATCCCGGCATCAATCTAGTTCCTACAGTCGCGAATATATATTTCTCGGCATATTCCTCGATAGGTTCATCGTTGTACCCTATAACGCTTTCTATTATTCCATTGCCAAATAACCTTATTCTAAGATCAAGAGCCGGTCTGTCTTCCCATGATATATCCCCGTATCCGATAAGATTAGTCCCGCCGAAGCTTGTGCTTAATATAATGCCGTTCCAGATTCCAACTCCGATTTTAGCTCTTAATTTATTAGTAGGTTCTTCTTTTATATGAATGAGAACTTCTCCATGATAAAGAAGAACCGGTAATGGGTTATCAATTCCTATGATAGGTTCATTGTAAGCGGAAATCATAGATAAAAGAAAAATAATCATTTTGCCTCCTTTATATACTGAAGCGTATGTTTCCCTCGCCAATTATATTGTTGACTTTTTGTATCAATTGTTCATCCGGTTTAATTTTTATATCTCTGGATTTTAGACGTATTTCTTCATAATCATTTCTGCAAAGTATTGTGAGAGGTATTTTTCCTGAATGTTCGGCTAAAACTTTCTTCACCCCGGTTATGTCTTCTTCCCCTAACCCCCCTATATTAAGGATCAGATAAGCGCACTTAAGATGATTTTCTATTTTATCTAAAGGCATTATTTTTTCCGCACTTATTTGTACTTGATTACTCATTGAGTCGGCCTTAATTCTCCCCTTTATTACTATGGATCCGAGAGAATCCAATTTGCTTCCAAATTCTTCGAATAATTTCGGAAATACCAATACATCAAAAGAGCCGTTTTCGTCTTCAACCCTTAATTTTGCCCATCGATGGTTCTTTTTTGATGTTTTTTTATCAACTTTTGTTATGGTTCCTCCGGTGATGATTAACTTATTAGTGGGTAAATCTTTTAATTTTGTAGATGGTATGAATAGTGCTTCAGAAAGCTTTTCATATTGAGTTAAAGGATGACTGGAAAAGAAAAAACCATAGGCTTCCTGCTCGTACTTTAATTTCTCATCTTCGTCGAATGGGGTTGTCGGAATCAATTCTCTTTTCTTATCTTTAAACAAGGTTTCCATTTTTCTTTTTTCCTTTGTCTTTGTATAATCGATCGCGTTCTGGAGGGAAGAGAGTAAAGAATGTCTGTTTTCTTCGAGAGAATCAAAAGCTCCTGCTTTAATGAGACTCTCGATGACTTTTTTGTTTACAAGTCTTCCGCCGGCTCTCTCTACAAAATCAAAGAAACCTTCAAATTTATGCTTCCTTCTTTCTTTTACGATTTCCAGAACCGAATTTTTTCCAACATTTTTTATGCCTCCCAGACCATAACGAATTGTTTTCTTTTTCGGAGTAAATTCGTAAGTAGAAATGTTTATATCCGGAGGTTTTATTTCTATTCCATGTTTCCTCGCATCTTTAATAAATTTTCTTATATCTTCCACTTCTGCACTTATGTTACTTGTAAGAGCAGCAGCGTAAAATTCGGTAGCGTAGTGAGCTTTTAGATATGCGGTTTGATAGGCTATTTCCGCATAGGAAACCGAGTGTGCTTTGTTGAAGCCGTATTTTGCGAAAGCACTCATTCTTTCGAATATATCTTCCGCCTGGGTTTTCGATAGGCCGTTATTGGAGCACCCTTTGATAAATTTTTCCTCCATTGATTGCATAACGTCCATCTTTTTCTTCCCCATAGCTTTCCTTAAAATATCTGCTTCACCTAGAGAAAATCCTGCAAGTATATTTGCGATTTTCATGACTTGTTCCTGGTAAAGCATTATTCCATAGGTTTCTTCTAACACAGGTTTTAATTTTGGGTGGGGGTATTCAGAATCCATCTTGCCCTGTTTTTTTAAGGCGAATTCATCCTGGTCAATGTTTTGAAGCGGTCCAGGTCTATATAAAGCGACTGATGCTACGAGATCGTGAAAATCTGTCGGTTGGATTTTCCTTAACATTTTTCTCATACCATCCGACTCAAGCTGAAATACTCCTATTGTGTCTCCTCTTCTTATGAGTTCAAAAGTTTTTTTGTCGTCTTTATCTAAGCTATAAATATCCAGTTTATGTTTAATGTTCTTAAGGGTTTCCTGTATAACAGTAAGGGTTTTTAAACCCAGTATATCTACTTTCAAAAGTCCGAGTTTTTCTAAAGTTTCCATGGCAAATTGGGTGGTTATTACTTTCTCTTCACCCGTATTACTTACGAAGAGAGGTACGAAATCGGTAATGTCGCCGGGGGCTATTACCACTCCGGCTGCATGGGTGGAAGTCTGTCTGATCAATCCCTCGAGACTCTTGGCAAATTCAATGAGTTCTTTTAAGTCCGCTCTGTTTTGTATTCTTTCTTTGAGTTCGCTCGAACCGTTTATTGCTTCTTCTATTGATTGTTCTCTTTCTATTTGCTTGGCTAATTCGTCACAGTCATTGTAAGGAATTTCAAGTACTCTGCCAACATCACGAATAACGGATCTGGCTTTTAAAATACTAAAGGTTACGATTTGAGCAACGTTTCTTTCCCCGTATTTCTTCTTAATGTGTTGAATAACTTCATCTCTTCTTACATCCGAAAAATCTATATCCACATCTGCCATAGAAACTCTTTGAGGATTCAGAAAGCGTTCAAAAATGAGTCCGTGCTTCAAGGGATTTACATTTGTTATGCCAAGACTATAAAGAACAAGGCTGCTTGTAGCGGATCCTCTACCCGGTCCGACCGGTATTCCTTTTTCTTTAGCGAAGTCTACAATATCTTTAATTATAAGAAAATATCCTGCCAGACCCAATTCTTTGATCACTGAAAGTTCGTAAGCCAATCGTTCTTCTTCTCCCGGAGTCACTCTTTTTAATCTTTTCTCAAGTCCTGATCGCGCAAGGTGTTCAAGATATTTGCTTATTCCTTCGAACCCTTTTGGTATTTCTATTGAAGGTAGTAGTGTCTTGTCTGTTTCGAAGGGAACAGGTATACATTTTTCCTTAATATCCTGTGTGTTTTCGATGGCTTCGGGTATATCTTTAAATAATTCTTCCATTTCCTCTGGTGAGCACAAGTAAAAATTATCTGTAGGTAATTTTAAACTATTTTCTTCGCTAACAGTTTTTTTTGTCTGAAGTAAAAGTAAGATTTCATGACTTTTTGCGTCTTCTTGTTTTAGATAGTGAACATCATTGGTCGCAATTATTGGTACGTCGAATTTTTTGGAAAGTTCAATTAGTTTTTCATTTACTTCAACTTCTTTTTCTATTCCGATGCGCATTATCTCTATATAGAAATCTTCACCAAATTCATTCTTAAAGAAATTTATTTGTTTTTCCGCTTCTTCTAAGTTGTCATTGTAAACAAGAGCGGGAATTATACCATTTCTGCAAGCAGTTCCAACAATTATTCCTTCCTTGTATTGTGAAATAATTTCCTTATCCAGTCTGGGTTTTCTGTAAAAACCCTCAATATAAGCTAATGAGGACAATTTCATAAGGTTATGATAACCTTTTGAGTTTTTTGCCCACAAAGTTATGTGATAATTTTCGGATTTATTCTTTCTTCCTTCTATGGAGAAATATCCTTCCATCCCAATAATTGGTTGTATTTGGTTTTTTACCGCTTCCTGGTAAAATTCGAATGCTCCGAAAAGATTACCGTGATCGGTAAGAGCGACGCAGTCCATACCCAGATTTTTTACCTGGGATATTAAATTCGGGATTTTTATTCCGCCGTCTAAGATTGAGTAATGACTATGAACATGGAGGTGAGTGAAACTCATGCTACTTTCACCTTAACCGTTCTTATTCTTTGTCTGGTTGCTTTGAGTATCGTGAATTTTACATTTCCTATAACTATTGTTTCGCCTTCCTCAGGAATATGATTTAGTTTCGCGAAAATCAATCCTCCCACTGTTCTAATATCGGAACTTTCATAGCCAAAAGGGAGTATTCCTTCAAGCTGATCAAGTTCGAATGTTCCCGGTACGATTACAGATCCATCGTCTAACTTTTTATAAATTGTTTTTTCTTTGTCCAATTCATCCTGCAGTTCTCCGACTATTTCTTCAATGAGATCCTCTGTTGTAAGAAGACCGGCAACCCCTCCGAATTCATCCATAACAATTGCGATAGAAATATGTTTTTTTTGAAATTCTCTAAGTGTAGATAGTACATTTTTTGTGTAAGGTATAAAATAAGGCAATCGCATTAGATCTCCGACAAGTATTTTGGTGTCTTCTTCCCATAGTCTTAAAACCTCAGTCATATAGATAATTCCAACTATATTATCGAGAGAGCCATCGTATACCGGTATTTTTGTATGTCTTCTTTTTCTATAATGATTGATGAGATCTTCAATGTCTTTATCGATAGAGATGCATTCTATATCAGTTCGGGGAACCATTACATCTTCGGCAACTGTACTGTCAAGTGCGAATATTGCGGTTAGTAGTTCTTCCTCATCTTCAGAGATCACTCCATCGTCTTCAACTTCAGCGATCAATTCCTTTAGACCTTTTTCGCTTTTAATTGACGATTTCTTGAACCACTTAAACACTAGTAATTTCTCATGTTTGGGAGTATGACTCCTCCGGACGTTATGATTTTAAATCCATCCTGGATTGAAATTTCAGTTTCTATAATCTGAGAGGCAGGATAAATAAGGTAATATCCGGAAGTAGGATTGGGTGATGTTGGTAAGAATACATTAAAGTATTCTTTTCCTCCAATCTTCCATTTATCTTTGCTTGTTAAGAAGGCAAGCGTATATGTATTTTCCCAGGGATATTTTATAATCACTACTTTGCTAAATGCAGAATGATCTATCATTATTGCATTTACCAGCTGTCTGGTTGCGTTATAGAGACCTTTTACAAAAGGTAGTTTTGTCATTATTTTATCAAGAGTGTTTAAAGCCCATCTGCCAATGAAACTTGAAGTGATAAATCCAATTAAATAAATGCCGATTATTACGGCAATAAAACCAAGCAATGAGGACAGCGGTTTAGATATATCTCTGAATAAGGAAATCTGAGTAAAATATTTGCCAAAGAAACCGCCTATTTTCTGTATAAGGAACCAGATCACTCCCACTGTTAATCCTAATGGGAGGATAGCGACCAGTCCGGTTATAAAATGTCTTTTAATTTTATTTTTGAAAGCCATATTCGTTTATTAGAATAATAAAAGATTTATTTGATTAGTCAAGTATTAGTAAATGTAGTTAATTTGTAATGGCAACAATAGCGGCAATAGAAATTCCTATTTTGTATAAAATGTCTACTGTAAATGCTAAAACTTCCCAACCGGATCTTTCTATTTTGACTTTTTCCGGAACGATAATTGTATCTCCCGGTTTTATTTTAACCGAGCCTCCGGTTTTACCTGAGGCACTTCTGATATCGCCTTTCTCGACTTTGCCTGAAGCTCTTCTGATATATATTTCCCTTGTGTTCGCTGTTGGTTTTGGTCCTCCTGCTATTTCCAGATAATCTTTTAAGGAGAATCCTTCTTCGTAAGCTATTCCCGTTGCATTGTAAACTTCTCCTATTATTTGAACGGTTTTGATTAATCTCGGTACCTCTATTCTGTCTCCATTCTCAAGAGGTATATTTAATTGGTTTGGATCATGTAGATTTATTATAACTCTGCCTGGATCCTGGATCTTTTTTATGCTTTCTAACTGTTGTTCCTGAATTTTGATATACTGCATCTGCGCGAGTTTGTCGGTTTCGGATGAAATGCTTCCCATAATGGTTCTTTGTTCGGCGAGTAGTCGGATACGCGTTTCTTTAATTAAATTATCCAGAGCTTCCTGCTGTAGTTTTTGAACTGATTTTTTTGTGAATATTGCTGCTTCAAGATAGGCGTTTTCTGTAAAGCCTCCGCCTCTATCAATTACTTCCCTGAGTGTAGTTCCAACTTTTATTGGATATATCCCAGGATATTTGAATTCTCCATCCAGAGTAGCATATCCTAATTCACTATAGTAAGGTTTTCTTTTTATTGATATATAATCGATAGGTTTGAGTTTGATTTGTAAATCGTTGGGATCGTCAAGATTTATTTTTTCTAAAAAAATTCCTTTCTCGGGGTCGAGTCTGAAAATCTCTGCTTCATTTCTGGCAGAACTCATTTTTCGTGCGGCGAATACGAGGTCTCCTACTGTCATTTTAGGATGAAGAATATATTGACCAGGTTTTTCTACTTCTCCGGAGATTTCCACATAGAATTTCTCTTCTACATCATCTTTTGTGAAAACTTTTAATTTATCCCATTCTTGCAGTTTAATATTTTCCGCAAGGTTACCTTCCAGTAACTTCTTTAAATTAACTTCTATTATTTCCGGAGTTTCTATACCGGTGAAGCGCAAGAGTTCTGCTCGCTCCGTATATGTTCCTTTTCGGAGGCCCCCGGCTTCTTTGATAAGATCGAGTACGGTCATGCCATCTTTTAGTTGGTAAGTGCCCTCTCTATTCACATTTCCGTTTATTTCAACATAGTTATGTAGATATGGAGGTATTTCTATTACAGTAACAAGATCTCCGTTTTTCAATTCTGTAGTCTTTAAAATCCTTTCAAGATCATTTTGTTTATCGAATTTCAGATCTTCTATAATTTTTTCGCCTTCCGTAGATATTCTTTCAAGTTTAATTCGCTTTTTGCCGGCGGTAGGAAGAAATCCACCTGCCATTTCTATTAACCCTGAAAGTTGTTCCATACTGTTCAGTTCGTATATACCGGGTCTATTTACAGCGCCATTTATTCCTATTACTTTTCCGATCGGGGGTACAAGTATCATATCGCCAGATGAAAATTGAAGCAAAGGTAAAGGTTTTCCCTCTGTGAGGAGTTTGTATAAGTCAACAATTTTCGTGGCGCCATTATTAGAAATGTATTTTATTTTTCGGAGGCTTCCTGATTTTTTTAGCCCATCCGCTTCAAAGAGAGGAGCCAGGGGATTTGAAAGTACTGTAATATTGTAAACCCCGGGTATATTGACTTCACCCAGAACAAATACACTAACACTTTTTAAGTAGCCTAAACTTACATTAACCTCTATGTTGGAGAACTCTTTTTGAAATTCTTCACCGATTATTTTTCTGCTTTCCCGGTATGTTTTTCCCCAGAGTTTAACACTTCCTATATATGGGAGAACGACTGAACCTTCGCGGTTTATATTTATTAGCCATGAGTTATTTAATTCTCCGGAGATGTCAATGTATAGTTCATCTCCCGGACCTAAGATATAGTTATCTGCAACTGGTGCAAAAATCGGTATTTCCTTTAATGATGTTTGGAACATATCATATCCGAATTGTTTTAATGTCACCGAAAGAGAATCAAGCTGTTTATTTACTTTCGACAATTTTTTGCTTAGATAGAAATATGTCGTATCTGCCGGCATCAAATATTTATCCTGTAAACTTTTATCTTTTAAATATTGACCTCTCAATTCGATTTTTAAAGATTCTGCTTTTACCTGTTCTGTAAGAGAGTCTTTTAGCAGCTCAAGATTCATTCTTCGGGGCGTAATCATATATTTTTCGTTAAACATTTTTTCTATTGTTGAGAGCGTTTCAGCTTCTTCTGCAAGAGGTATTTCTTCTTCTTTAATGGTGTCTGCTAATTTAAATTGGGAAAGAAGAGCTGTTCTCTTACCCCCCTGTAGTTGCTGAAAGATGCTTTTATCTATTTCTTGACTAAGGCAAGTGAAAGATAAAATTATAAAAATAAAAATTAATATTATTTTTTCTTTTAACATGAATTCTCCGTTTTTTGATACTACAATAACTTTTAAATTTGTCAAGGTCTCCCAAGGAATGGGACGCAGATAAACTCAGATTTACAGGATTTGAATCCCCCTCAACCCCAATTATTAGCCACAGATCTTCACTGATAGGTGGGGGTTAGGATTTGCTAAAAAACAAAAAATCCTTTTAAATCTGCGTCTTAATTATTGGGGTTTGGTGTGGGCTTTGTGCCTCAGTGTGATAATTGGTTTTTTTGTTGGGTTTGGAGTTGGGTTTTAATAAAAAACAATAAAAGTGGGGAGTGGTGTGGCTCTGCGCTCTCTGTGTCTCTGCGGTGCAATTATCCGTTGACATATTTTATATTCTAACTATAATACAACTATGAATTCTATTTTGGAAAAAATCGAAGAATCTATTATATCAAAGGTTATGAAAGCCGCAGAAGAGTCTAACGCGATAAATTTTGCTGAAAACCCTATCGAACTTTTTACGCCTAAGTCTATAATTGAAAACGCCAAGGAAGCAATAGAAGGTGGATTTAATGGTTATTTGCCGGGTGAAGGAAGAAGTCCTTTAAGAAAAGTGATTTCGGAAATGATTGCCAGAGAAACCGGGGTAACTTTTGACCCTGAAGAAGAAATTACTATAACTTCAGGAGCCAGTGAGGCATTTGTTTCATCTATGTTGAGTCTTGTTGAAGGGGAGAATGGGGTTGTTATACCTGAACCATTTTATGAAAATTATTTACCGATAACTGAATTAAGCCGAGGTAAGCCGATTTTTTTATCTCTCGCTGAACCCGATTATTCGTTTCATTTTACCGATTTCAAAAAATTGCCGACCTTTAAGGTCTTTATTTTGAATAATCCCCACAACCCGACCGGAAAAGTTTTTAATTCCGAAGAGATTAAGGCAATAGGGGATACTGTTCTTGAAAGAGAAGCGTATTTAATTGTTGATGAAACCTATAAACATCTTTTGTATGATGATGAATATGTATCACCTTTAAAAATTGAAGAGCTTGTTGATCATACAATTATTATCGGTAGTCTTTCTGCTATTTTTTCTGTGAGGGGATGGAGATTAGGTTATGTCGCTGCGAGAGTTCCGGTTATGAAAGAGATAAGAAAAGTTCATTATTATAGTTCTATTTCTGCTCCGGTTCCTTTTCAATGGGCTTGCGAGAATTTCGATATGACATCAAATTATATTGGAAACCTAAGGGAGAAGTATAAGGAGAAAAGGGATTTCTTGTGCAGGATACTTGAAAAGGCAGGGTTCGCATTCTATAATCCCGACGGAGGATTTTACGTTTTTGCGAATTTTGAGGATGTCTGGGATGGAAATGATTGGGGTTTTTACAAGTATTTGCTTAAAAATAAAAATTTGGCAATTATTCCCGGTTCGGCTTTTTATTCTGGTAAAAACAAAGGAAAAAAGAAGGTCAGATTTACTTTTTCTCAGTCGGATTCAAATCTCAGGGAACTCAGTTCCATTCTTTCAGGCGGTATTACCTGATAGACGGTTCCTCTGGATCAGTTAAATTGAAAAATAGTCAAATAGTTGAATTGTAAAAACAGCAAAATATTTCGTGTGTTTTTTTAACCTAAATTCAAAACGGCTGGTGGGGTTTAGTGTATTTAGTGTGTTTCGTGGTTAAATATTTTGTTTCTTCTTTTTGTCTTGGTGCCTTTGTGGCTATTATGTTTTTACGATTCGTATTCCCACATGGAGTAGAAAGATTTTAGTCTTCTTCGTCCCGGGCTTTTTCGCAGTTTATTCAGCGCATTTTCTTCAATTTGTCTTATTCTTTCTCTTGTAACATTGAACATTAATCCTATTTCTTCAAGAGTTTTACTTTCACCGTCTAAGAGTCCATATCGGAGTTCCAAAATCTTTTTTTCTCTGGAAGATAAAGAGGTTTCCAGGACTTTTCCAAGACTTTCGCTCAGCAATGTTAGCATAGCTTTTTTTGCGGGAGAAGGCGTTTTTTCTTTGGCAATTATATCTCCGAAAACCAGCTCCCCGTTTTCGGAAACCGGCTCATCCAATGATTTAGTTGTATCACCCAGTCTTTGAGCGAATTTTATTCGTTTCTTTGAAATTCCAATATCCTTAGAAATTTCTTCTAGAGTTGGTTTTATTCTGTTTCTCTGGAGAAGTTCTCTTTTTGATCGCGTGATTTTATTTATGAGGGTTAAAGTATGTGCGGGGATTGCAAAAGAGTCAGATTGTTCCGCGAGAGTTTTTATTATAGCTTGTTTTATCCACCATATACCATACGTTGAGAATTTATAGCCTTTTCTATGGTCGAATTTTTCAACAGCTTTTATTAATCCGGCATTACCCTCCTGAACGATATCCATGAAACTAACTCCGCGTTTGGTATATTTCTTTGCGATAGAAAAAACCAATCGAATATTTCCCTCGACTAGTTCTCTTTTTGCTTGACAGAAGAACCTTTCCCCTTTTTGGATATTTTTTCTTATATGGTTTACTTCTTTCCAGTCTGCGTGAATTTCAAGTTGAAAAATTTTGGTTTTTTCAATTGCGTCTTTTAACTCTTTCTTAATTTTTTTTCTTTCTTTCGTAGAATTCGCTTTCTTAAATTCTTTTCTTAGATTTCTAATATTTATTACCTTTTCATCAAACTTTTCGTGTATTTCCGCCTGTAATTTCATAAGTTGTTTCAAATAAGGAGTTTGTATTCGGAGCTTCAATATAGATCTGATTATATTTTTTTCGTATCTTTTATATTTGAATTTGTAAATTCTTTTGCCTTTTTTGAAGTAAGCATCCTTATATTGCATTAGTTTTAGCTTCCATTTTTCTATACGTTTCATTAATTTGAATAAATTTTTCGTATCTTTATAACCTACATAATTTTCATTCCATTTGTGAGTATCTAGATATAAGAATTGTTTAATCAAAAAGGATGATTTTTCGATTTCTTTCTTATAAGATAAAAACTTGTCTATTGCCGGAATAAATCTGAAAAGATATCTACAAATCATTGAACGGCCTTTTTCTAATTTTTTTCCGATTTCGAATTCTTCTTCTTTTGTAAGTAATGCGGTTCCATCTATATCTCGAAGATAAAGTTTCATGGGTTGATCGACAACAACAGGAGAAATTTTGCCCGAAATATTATTATCCGAATACTTCTCTTCTTCTTTGGTTGGTTCTGCCTCTTCTAATTCGGTTCCTATTTCAATCAAAATTTCGTTTAATTTCTCTTCAGTTATATCCGGTTTATCTTTCAATTTATCAAGATAGGTGTTGCCGTTTTTATCCATAAAATTTAGAATTTCTGTCCAGGCAATATTCTTATCTTCCAAAAATTTCTCCTTTTTTAAGGTGTTTACGTTCTTCTGTAAGCGCATCTATCTCTTTACATAATAATGTTTCGTTTTCTTTTTTATCATTACCGATATTAATTTTTTGTAGTTTTATTAATTTTTCTTCTATTAATTTTTCCAGATAATATCTTTTTAAGTCTTTCGCACAGGCAACTGGTGAAATCATTGGTTCTTCGCTCTTTTTAATTAAATAGTTTACAAAAGTTTGAGGAAGTGAATCTATTATATTCCTCATTTTTATATCCGTTCCCTCTTTTATAAGTCTGAAATATTTCTTTAGATGGGGGTTTTCGATCTGACTTTCGTCTATTATAGAGAAAACGGTATCTTTTTCCTCGGGATATTCTAGAATAGCGTATATGAGGGATAACTCGTATTCTTCTCTTTCTTCAATTTTTATTTTCTTTTCAGGGAGAATAGTTGATTTTTTTACTGTATTCTGATCTAATAGTTCTTTCCTTATTGCAAGTTTTTGTGCAAAAAATTCTTTATATAGTTCTATTTTAGAGGGATTTCTTATTACTTCAAGCATAGAATTGATTTCAACGATAGCATTAGAACGTTCCGTTGGGGAGGAAAGGCTGTACTTATTTAGTATTCTTTTCAGCATCCAGTCTATAAAATCATTTGAATTTTCTATTAATTTATCAAAAGCTTGTTTCCCTTCTTTGGCTATTATCTCGTCGGGGTCTTTTTCTTTTCCGCTTTGCCCTATTTTTACATTAATTCCTTCGCCAAGTAGCATACCTAAAGATCTAAGCGTGGCTATCTTTCCCGCAGTATCTTTATCGAAGAAAAGGATTACCTCTTTTGCATATCGTGAAATTAATTCTGCCTGATCCAGAGTAAGAGACGTTCCCAGGCAGGCTACAGCGTTCTTTATGCCTGCTTGATAAAGCGATAGGAAATCGAAATATCCTTCTACAAGTATAATTTTTTCTGTTTTTTTTATTTCCTTTTTAGTATGCCACAAACTGTAAAGATTCTTTCCTTTCTTATGAATTGGGGTGTCCGGTGAATTAAGATATTTTGGTCCTTTTTTACTCAATCTTCTGCCTCCAAAGCCTATAATCCTTCCCGAGGAAGAAAACAGAGGAAATAGAAGCCGCAAGAAAAATGTATCTTTCAACCTTCCGTTGCTTTTTTTTACAAGACCACTTTTCATTAAATCTTGGATTTTAAATTCTTTCTTCGCTTTTGCAATAAAATTGCTTCCATACGGTGCGAAACCCAATTGGAATTCTTCTATTGAGTTTTTGTTAAGCCCTCTTTTTTTTAAATAATCAAGTACTTTAGACGAGTTCAGCAGTTCTTTATGATAGAAATCTACTGCAAAATCGTGTATTGAGTACAATATTTCGTTTTCACCCGCATATTTTCCGATTTCTATACCTGCTTTTTCGGCTAAAATCCGGACTGCTTCTATAAAAGGAACCTTCTCAAATTCCATTATGAATGTAATAACGTCTCCGCTTTTACCGCAGCCGAAACAATGAAATATATTTAAATCCGTAGAAACATGAAAAGAAGGTGTGTCGTCTTTATGGAATGGGCAATTGGCTATGTGATTCTTACCCGCTTTTTTCAAGGGGAGATAATCTCCAATGAGGTGAGTTATTTCTATTCTTTCTTTAATTTGACTTATAACCTCATCAGAAACAAGCATAACGTTAAATTTTAAGGTTTTTTTTAACTTTCGCAACCCCTTTACCCCAATATTTAACCCCCTTGGCAGTTTTGGAGATAGACTTTGAATTACCAATAATATTGGTGCGTGGGGAAAGATTCTTTTTTTGCACTTAACCCCTTGACAAAGTGGATAATTTGATTATAATTGTGGGTAGTGGTGGTGGAAAGTGGGGAATATTTGAAGAAGGAGGAAAGAATGTATTTTATAGGGAATGACATACACTCAGTAGATCATAAGGGAAGGGTTTTTATTCCTGCGAAATTCCGTTCGGTTTTGACAAAAGAAGACAAGAATGGGTTCTATATAGCCAGAGGTTTCGAAACGTCCCTTTTGCTCTTTTCTCTTTCCAGGTGGAATGAATTTGTAAAAGAGCTTTCTGATAGAAAGTATTCTCAAAAGAGTATAAGAGAGGCAATAAGAGCCTTTTCTTATGGGGCTGAACGCCTTTCTATGGATTCCCAGGGGCGGGTTGTTCTTCCCAAGGAACTTCGTGATTACTCTAAAATAGAGGATGAGGTTTTCTTTCTCGGCGCAATTGATAAAATTGAATTGTGGTCGCCTGCTGTTTATGAGAAATATTCTAAAGGGTGTAGTGATATAAATGAACTTTATTCAAAGCTTGGTATGTGATGAAGCTATGATGGAAGGTGTGTCGATTCATCTTCCTGTGATGGTGGATAAAGTTATTGATTTTCTTATATGTGATAAAAAGGGTGTTTATGTTGATGCTACTCTTGGGTGTGGGGGGCACGCTCTTGCAATACTCGAAAATTCCGATGCTTTCGTAGTTGGGTTCGATCTTGACAGAAGGCAAATTGAAATCTCCAGTAAAAGATTATCTGAATTTGGAGAAAGATCATTGTTCATCCTTGGTAATTACAAAGATATGGAGCAATTTTTCGATAATGAAGTTAACGGAATTCTTTTTGATTTCGGTTTATCTTCTTTTCAATTAGATGATTCAGGAAGAGGGTTTTCTTATAGAGGAGAGGGGCCTCTTGACATGAGGTTTGGAGAGCAAGGTATGAGTGTAGCGGATATGATTGAAAGATGGAGTGAGGAGGAAGTTGCGGATATTCTTTATCGTTATGGGGGAGAGAGAGCTTCGAGAATAATTGGAAAAAAGATAAAAAGGAAAAAACCCAAGACTACAGGAGAACTTGCTCTTTTGGTTAGAAAAACTGTTCCGAGGAACAAAGCACATAAGCATCTTGGCAGGGTTTTTCAGGCTTTACGAATAGCGGTTAACGATGAATTTCGAAATATAGAGGAAGGGATTGTAGCTGCTTCAAAAGTCTTGAAGGAAAAAGGCAGGTTGGTTGTTATTACTTATCATAAAGATGAAGAAAAATTAGTATGTAAAAAAGCGAAGGAAGACGGTTTGGTGCCGCTTTTAAAAAAACCGGTTAAACCTACCAAGGATGAGTTCCAGCGGAATCCCAGGTGCAGAAGTGCGCATTTAAGGGTTTTTGAAAAGTGAGAACGATAAAGATATTATTTTTAATTCTGGTCTTTATTTCGCCTTTTATTTTACACGTTTGGAAGAAAAATATGGTCAACGCGCTCAATATAAAAATTTCTAATTTAACAAGGGAAGTTCAGAATCTAGAGAGAAACGTTATGATACTTGACTCTAAGTGGAGAAGAGAGTCAGGACCGGGTTTTATAGAAGAAAAAGCTCGAAGATTGTTAAAAATGAAATATCCTAAAAAAGGGGAAATTTTTAAAATAGAAGATTTTGATATTACGGGTGGAAAGAATGGAGCGTAAATTGTTTAAAGGAAAAGCTAAAGCGTTGGTTCTTTTATTTTTGTCGCTCTGGTTCTTGGTGTTTGGGAGGCTTTTTTATCTTCAGGTAATAAGATCTGAAGAAATGAGCAAGCAGACACAGGAAAAACAGGTACGTTTGCTTCCGATAGAATCCCGAAGAGGAAATATATTGGATAGAAACGGAAGAATTCTTGCTACGGATTTGAAGATGTTTACTCTTTATGCCAGAAAAAGTTTGATTAAAAATACTAAAGATATTGCTAAAAGGCTTTCCGATTGTTCCTTGGGAAGCGAAGAGAGGCTCCTTAAGCTCCTTGGTGATGATGCGGAATTTATAAGAATAGCCCGTGGAATTTCGGATTCGGTTGTAAATGAAATAAATATTCCTGGTGTATATGCGGTCAAAGAATGGTATAGATTTTATCCCTCCGGTCTTTTGGGAAGAACTCTTTTAGGTTCTCTTGATTGGAGAAGAAAAGGGATAATGGGTGTTGAAAGAGAATATGATGAAGTTCTTAAAGGGGAAGATGGTTGGGCTCACTTCTTAGAAGTGCCGAGGTATTCAGGTATAAGTCTTCTTAAGCGTTCCGAAAATGAACATAAAGATCCATCGGAAGGATGCGACATTTACCTTACGGTTGATCTTGACCTTCAACAAATTATGAATGAGGAGTTGGAAATCTTGAGAAAGAAAACAGGAGCTGACCAGGTTATGGGTATTTGTGTTTCTGTTAAGACGGGTGAAATTCTAGCAATGGTTAACTTCCCGGAATTCAATCCCAATAAGGGTTGGAGGCTTAATGCTTGTACTTCCTGGGAATTCGAACCCGGATCTATTTTTAAATTAATACCTGCATTTGCGTATATAAATAAGGGTTTTTCTATTTCTGATACATTAGTGGATTCTACAACGATTGATTTTGGAGGTAAGCTGTTTAAAGATATACATTTTCATTCTGCATATACTTTTAGAGAAGCTATGATTTATTCTTCTAATGTCGGATTTATTGCGGTAGGCGAGAAAATTGGGAAGAAGGAATTTTATAATACAGCTCGGCTTTTTGGTATCGGTTGTGAAAGTGGTATAGATTTACCGGTTGAGTATTCGGGAAGGTTACCTCATCTTCCCAGGGGTCGGGATATAAGACTTGCCACTGTTTCTTTTGGTCAGGGCGTATCTGTAACTCCACTGCAGATGATGGTGGCCTATCAGGCTGTGGCTAATGATGGAGTTCTCTTAAGGCCAAGGGTTATGAAAAGTATTGCCAGGAATGGTAGAATTGTAAGAAAAAGTAAAAAAGAAGTCATCCGTAGAATTGGTAATCCGGGAGCTTGTGATATCCTGCTTGATCTTCTGCATAGTGCAACCGAGGAAGGCACAGGTGTTTCTGCTTCTCTTTCGCTTGTTCCAATAGCAGGAAAGACCGGAACTGCGTGGAAAGTTGAGGATGGGAGTTATGTGAAGGGTAAGTATGTTTCTTCTTTTGTAGGTGTTTTTCCTTATCCTGAGCCGGATTTCGTTTTGGGAATTTTTGTTGATAATATTGGATCGCATTATTATGCTTCAGAAACTGCTTGCCCCGCTTTTCAAAGAATAACAAGAAGAATTGTAACGCATAGGAATTATAGGCAAAGGTTTTTGTAATTATGAAAATCAATGAATTACTAGAAGGTATCGAAGTTACAAAAAGAATGGATAAAGCAAATGAAATTGCCGGTATCACTGATGATTCACGGAAAGTTGAAAGTGGTTTTCTTTTTGCTGCTCTCAAAGGAGAGGACTTTGATGGGCATGATTTTTATGAGGAAGCTCTAAATAATGGGGCTTGTGTTATTTTGCTGGAAAGGGAAATATCCCAAGATATTCCGTATATTCTTGTTCCAAATGCAAGGAAGGCTTTTTCTAGAATTGCTTCCAATTATTATGGAAATCCTTCGCAGAAGTTAAAAATTATAGGTGTTACAGGAACAAATGGCAAGACTACAACCTCTTACCTCCTTTCTGCTCTTTTCCCGAATTCTGTTTGTTTTAGCACAGTGAAGTATATGGGCATAAGTAGTAATGTAAAAGTTGTAAATACTACACCCTCGGCACTTTTATTGCATAGAGAAATTGCCGGGGCTTATAAAATGGGCGTTGAGACGGCTATTCTTGAGGTCTCTTCTATAGGTCTTGATCAAAGTAGAGTTTCGGATATCGATTTTGATTACGCTATATTTATGAATATTACCAGAGACCATTTAGATTACCATAAGAATTTTGAAAATTATCGCTCAGCTAAAGCGAAATTTTTTAAGGCTTTACGAGAGGACAAAATAGCCTTAATAAATGCTGACGACCCAAATGCTCCATATTTCATTAAAAATACGAATTCGAAAGTTGTGACTTTCGGGTTCAAAAGAGGCAATGTTATAGGACAACTACTGCAGAATTCGGGGAAAGGGTTTAATTTGAAAATAGAAGGATTGGGAAGAACACTTGAAGTTTTTAGCCCGCTTGTTGGAAGTTTTAATACCTGGAATGTTCTTGCAGCGGTAGTTGTGGGGATACTGGAGAACTTAAGCGATTTTGAGATTAAAGAGCGTATAGCAGCGGCTCCCATTCCTCCCGGTAGACTGGAAAGGGTGAAATCACCCGAAGGAATTTCGGTTTTTGTCGATTACGCCCATACCCCCGATGCTTTGTCTTCTGTTATATCTTCGCTTAAAGAATATAATCCGTTGAGGATAATAACCGTTTTTGGAGCGGGAGGACATAGAGATAAAGGGAAGAGAGGATTGATGGGTGCTGTTGTTTCGGCACTTTCCGATGTGACGATTGTTACATCGGATAATCCCAGAGATGAGGATCCGGATGATATAATCGATAATATATTCGAAGGGATTGAACCCCAAAAAGCCATTAGATTAAAAGATAGAAAAGAAGCAATTTTTAAAGCTCTGTCTATCGCGAAAGAAGGAGATTTTGTGCTTGTTGCCGGAAAGGGACACGAAGATTATCAGACGATAAAAGGCAAGAAAATTCCTTTTTCTGATAAAAAATGTATATTGGAATTTTATAATTATGAGAGAAATAGAGCTTAAAAAAGCTGTTGAAGTATTGAACGGTAAATACTTCGGAAAGAGGGGTTTAAATGGTAGGACTTTAAGCGGTGTATCCGTGGATTCGAGAACCATTAAACGCGGCGAGCTTTTCTTTGCTCTGGAAGGAGAAAATTTTAACGGATATGATTTTGCCCTCGATGCTGCCCATAAATCAAAGCTTCCGGCTGTTGTCGCGAAGGAAGTAAAAAGAGGGGAATTTATTCTGGTTGAAGATATTCTTAGAGGTTTAGGGGATTTGGCGTCTTATTATAGAAAAGAAACTAATATTTTTGCTATAGCCGTTACCGGTTCATACGGAAAAACCACCACAAAGGAATTTATAGGTTCGATTTTTAGTACCAATTATTCTACACTGGTAAGTTTTAAAAATTATAATAATCTTATTGGGGTGCCATTAAATTTATTTAGATTGGAAAATGAGGCGATTGCGGTTTTAGAATTGGGCACGAATCAATTTGGTGAGATAAAGAGGCTATCGGAAATTGTAGAACCTGATATTGGTTTGATTGCGGGAATTGGTTCAGCTCACCTGCTCACTTTTAAGGACAAAAAAGGCGTTCTCAAAGAAAAGATTGATATTGTAAGCGGACTTAAAGGTCCTTTATTCGTTAATGGGGATGATCCGCTACTATGTAATATCAATAGAAGTAAAATTATTAAAGTAGGATTCTTAGAAGATAATGATATTGTTTTTAAAATTTTACAGGAATCTATTGACGGTACTATTTTTTCTACCAAGGGAATGTATTTTTGGATCAAATTGCCTACTCTGGGGATGTTAAGATGTGCTATTTTGGCCGTTTCTGTCGCGCTTTATTATGGGATTTCGCCCGAAAATATTCAAGATGGCCTTAAGAGTGTAGAAAATGCACCGCATAGAATGGAAATTGAAAGGACGGAGAAGTTTAATATTATAGATGACACTTATAATAGTAATCCGGATTCTCTTTTGAATGCTGTTTCTTTTCTTTCTCTTATGCCGGGCAGAAAAGTGGTTGTACTTGGTCCTATGTTGGAATTAGGGGAGAATAGCTTTTTAATTCATAAAGAAACAGGAAAAAAGCTTAGGTTTAGAGTCCATGATCTACTTGCTATTGGCCCCGACGCTAAAGGTTTTGTTGAAGGTTTTGGTGAAGGATACCTTACTTCTAATAAGGAAGAAGCCCTTAGGATGCTTAAGAAAATACTTAATAAAGGAGATACAATATTGTTTAAATCTTCGAGAGCGTTAAAACTTGAAACCATGGTTGAACAATTAAAGAAGGAGGAGCATTGTTTTACTTACTCTACCCTCTAAGGGAAGATTTTATTGTTTTTAATCTTTTGCGATATATAACATTTCGCTCCGCTTACGCCGCAATTACTTCACTTTTGATTTCATTATTGTTCGGAAGAAAATTTATTGCTTTTCTTAAAAGTAAAGAAATAACGGAATCTATTTCTAAATGGATAAAGGATACTCATAAAGAAAAAAGTGGGACTCCTACTATGGGTGGATTTTTAATTATAGTTTCTCTTCTTATTTCTGTTTTGCTCTGGACGGATATAAAAAATCCTTTTATTATCTATCTTATAGGTATTACCGTATGGATGGGTATTTTTGGGGTTTTCGATGATTATATCAAGGGTAAAAGAGGTGATGGTTTTAGTGTTTTGAGCAAAATAGTGATACAGATTATTCCTGCCGTTTTTATAGGTTTTATGTTTGTTTTTTTTCCTCTTAAAAGCGGTTATGAAACATTGACAATCGCGCCTTTCTTTAAAAACGTTTTTATTGATCTTGGTTATTTTTATATACCTTTCATTGTTTTTGTAATAATAGGAACGACTAATGCGGTTAATATAACAGACGGAATGGATGGGCTTGCAATTGGGCTCTCCGGTATTATAACTGTAGCTTTTGCTTTTATTGCTTATGTTACGGGTAATGTAAAATTTGCTGAATATCTTAATCTGCTTTATATTCCCGGAAGTGGAGAAATAACAGTATTCTGTGCCGCGTTTGTTGGTTCTGCTATTGGATTTTTATGGTTTAATTCGCACCCGGCGGAGATTTTTATGGGTGATACGGGGTCTCTTGCCATTGGTGGGATATTGGGGTTGATGGCGATTCTTCTGAAACATGAATTTTTATTATTCGTGATTGGAGGTGTTTTTGTGATAGAAACAGTATCAGTCATTCTTCAGGTTGCCTCGTTTAAATTGACTGGCAGGCGAATTTTTAAGATGGCTCCTATTCATCATCATTTTCAGCTTAAGGGTTGGCAAGAATCAAAGCTGGTAATTCGATTCTGGATTTGGGGTATTATGTTTGCTTTGCTTGGACTCAGTACGTTAAAAATAAGATAGAGGTGCAAAAATGATTGGTGTTATTGGTTATGGGAGAAGTGGGAAGGCAGTTTCGAAATTGATTGAAAATGTGGGTGAGACACCTTTTGTAAGTGATTTGACTCAGGACCTTTCTTCCGTTCCATATCCAAATGAATCAGGCGGGCATACCGAGAAATTGCTTGAAATGGATTTATTGATCGTTTCTCCTGGGGTACCCTTGAATATCCCTCTACTTTTGAAAGCCAGAGAAAAGGGAGTGCCTGTTATAGGTGAAATAGAGTTTGCTTCAAGATATATAAAAGGGAAAATCGTGGCAATTACGGGTACTAATGGTAAAACCACAACGGCTGCTATGACGCATCATATACTAAAAGGTTCGCTTAATGACAAAGTCCTTCTTGGAGGGAACATATATCCGGGAACACCTTTGAGTAGCTTAGTCCCTGAGAGTAGGAATGGCTCTATAACCGTTATAGAAGTTTCTTCCTATCAATTGGAGAGGATTAAAAGGTTTCATCCCTGGATCTCCGCGATAGTCAACATCTCTCCTGATCATCTGGACAGGCATGCCGATTTTGAAGAATATTTAAACGCGAAATTAAACATTTTTAAAAACCAACATTCCGAAGACTATTCTATACTAAATAGAGATGATCCTAAATTGGCTTCTCTTAATTTACCTTCGAAAAGTTTTTATTTTTCGCTTAAAGAAAAAAGCGATATTTATTTTAATGGCTCGGCGTTTGTTAAAGATAAAAATGATAAACCTATTTTCAGTAAGGATGATCTGTTTATGCCGGGAAACGCATTTGTTGAAGATGGAATGATTGCCGCGCTTATCGGTAATATTGTCGGATTAGAATGGGATGAGATTCGAGAGCGGATTAAATCGTTTAAAGGCGTCCAGCACAGGATGGAGACAGTTTTGAGGCGGGACGATTTATGGATTATTAATAACTCAATGTGTACCAATCCTGTTGCTTTCGTTAAATCTCTTGAATGTTTCCCTGATTCATGTGTTATTGTGGGCGGGCGGACGAAAGTTGAGGATATCAGTCCTATTGTTAACGCGGTAAAAAGATTAACTAAGTTCGCTGTTCTTATTGGGGAATCGAGCGAATTAATTGCTGATAGTTTAAAAAATATAGGCTTTACAGATTTTGTATTTGCTTTTTCAATGGAGGATGCCGTAAAGAAAGCTTTAAATTCGAAATACGGTAGAATCATTCTATCTCCGGGTGCTTCAAGTTTTGATTGGTACAGAGACTTCAGCGAAAGAGGAGATATCTTTAAAAAAATAGTGAGAGAAATGTATGTATAAATGGAAAGGAATAAAAATAGGATTGATAGAGGTGATTCCGTTATTACTTGGTGGTTTCGGACTCGTTATGGTCTTTTCCGCGAGTTCAGGTATCTCTATTTATAAAAGTATGGTTCCGATTCCTTTTATTAAACAGTTGATTATATTTGTTTTTGGGGTTAGCGTATTTTTTCTTACTTCGAAAATAAAGTTAAAATTCTGGGAACAATTCAATTTGTTTTTTATTGGACTTGCGGCCGTTTTACTTATACTAACATATTTTTATGGGTTGGAAATTAATGGGGCGAGAAGATGGTTAGCGATTCGGGTGTTTAATGCAAGATTTTCCTTTCAGCCTTCTATCTTTGCCCAGTTTGCTATTATTGTTTTTTTTGCAAAAAAAAGAGATTTTGGAATATCTGTTCTTGTAATTTCCGTTATTATGGGTTTAATTGTTATTCAGCCAGATTATTCAATGGCTTTTCTTACTTTAGTTATTGGTACGATTATGTTATTTTTGAATGGTACTAATGATGGAAAAGTAGCAGCTTTCTTTACCGTGATGTTGCTTATAGGGCTGTTATTTATAACGCGTGAGGGATATGCGATAAGTAGAATAAATAATCATATGAATAGTGAATCTGTAATAGTTACTGTTCAGGCTATTTCCCATGGTGGTTTTTCAGGTTTGGGTCTGGGTAGTGGAATGGAGAAATTTTTTTATATCCCTTTACCTGATTCGGATTTCATATTCTCGATAATCGGAGAAGAGTTGGGGTTTACGGGATGTCTTGTTATAGTTGCTTTGTTTATTATCTATTTTATAAGCGCCATAAGATCAAGTTTGAGATCCTCTGACGAATATTCTTCTTTATTGGGGTTGGGTCTTGTTTCATTTATAGGCGTTTATGCTCTGATTCATATTTATGTATCCCTGGGGATTGTTCCGGTTACCGGTATACCATTACCTTTTATATCCAGTGGGGGTACCGCTTTAATAATGGCATATATGGCAGGAGGTGTTATTGTCTCGATCGAAAAAAAACATAATAATATCAGGCGGGGGAACAGGAGGCCACATCTATCCGGCTCTCGCAGTCGCTCGCGAAATAGAGAAAAGAGGGTACGGAGTGGTATATATAGGAAGCAGTTCTGGGCTTGAGAAAGATTTTGTTGATATGAAAGATATGTTTCTCCTTCCAACAGTAGGTTGGGTAAATAAGAATATATTAGGGAAATTTATTTTTATTTTACGTTTTATTCCCGGTTTTTTTATTTCTGTATGGTTGATATGTAGTAGGAAGACATGCGCGGTTTTTCATACTGGATCGTACGCTTCGTTACCTGTTGGGTTGGCTGGAGCTATGTTAAGAGTTCCCATTTTCACTCTTGTTCTTGATTCAAAGCCGGGAGAAGCTGTCAATTTGCTCTCTCGTTTTTCAAGGGAAGTGTTTTTACCTTACCAGGGAGTTTTTCCCTCTCTCGGGGGAAAGAAAAAAGTTGTGACAGGTATTCCCTTGAGAGAAAACCTTACGCGAGGGAAATATGGAGAAGCCATTAATTATTTTTCTCTAAGACCGGGTAAAAAAACATTACTGGTAAT
>Ga0315539_1000203_pt1 | contig 46041 bp, 54 predicted proteins | sample SalMarSW160150MG_FD_203097 | JGI IMG/M metagenome (GOLD analysis project Ga0315539, IMG submission 203097) | Salt marsh sediment microbial communities from the Plum Island Ecosystem LTER, Massachusetts, United States - Salt Marsh Sediment SW1601-150 ...
GTTTCGTAGTATCTCTTCCCATCGATTTCTCTTGGCATTACTCCACCTCTAAATGATATTGAGTGATACGTTTCAATCTTCATCAATAGTAGTATGAACAAGCTCTAGTGTCTATCACCCATTTGGGCTAGTATGCTTAGTACTTTAGTAATTCAGCCTTGAATATCCAGCGGCAGGCTTCTTATTGGAGTTCTCTGCTTTAGAAGGGTTTGGCAAAGATATCAAAGAACATTACGAACGATTGACCGCTTTACCGAAATAGGATTCGGCCTAATGTTTTGCTAACATTTTTGCTAACGAACTTTTCACTACCATAAAAACCAAAGGTGACCTAGCGGTACAAATCGAAGCTAAATCGCCAATAAAAAGGTATCAGGAATTACTTCTTTTCACGCTCAGGGACATACCGCTTGTATCTTTTAATCAGACAGCCAGGAGCCCCGAGGCGTACTGATTTATGCCATGCTAAGTAAAAAATAAGGCAGTCGAGCCTATTCGGATACCTATTATCTTCCAAACGTCCTTCTCCTTCACCAGCCGAGCCTTTAATGGCAACCTCTGGTCGCCGGTATAAATAATGGCACCACTCACATCACTTTCGGTGATACCTCCAACACCGGACCGTGTCCCCTGGTCGCTGATAGTCAAGCGCTCGTAGCCTGTAAATACGTCGTAGCTGCTTTCGATGAACCCGGCTATGTCTTCTTCGGTAGCCGAGTGGGGAGACCAACAAGCATACGCTGCTCCCATATTCCTTGCCATCCCAGCTTCCATGAATTTCGTAATAATCGATTCGAACCCAGAACGCTCCCGACCCATTCTCCAGGCGACTACGACTACTATACCAACGATAACTCCTAAAATTATTGCAATTCTTACTCCAACCATCTGCTCTTCTTCTTATTATTGAAAATAGTTCACGTATGATTCTCGCTATTATATACCTATTTGTTTGTTTGATTGTCAATACTTCCCTTTGCTAACGAACTTTGCACCACCACTAAAAATTAAAAGTTACTTAGCGGTATAAATCACAGCTAACCAGCCTCCTTTTGTGTAAAGCAAAGAGCACTAGATGTTTTGGTAAAAAGGGCATAATGTTAAAATTAGTTATATGCCAGCGAATCTACCGCCACAGTATTTCGAGGCTGAGAAGAGATTCAGATCAGCCAGGGAGCCAGAAGAAAAAATTGCCGCCCTGCAGGCAATGCTTGCCATTATGCCCAGGCATAAAGGCACCGATAAGCTCCATGCCATGCTGAGGCAGAAGATTGCCAGGTTTTCCCAGGAGGCAGAAAGAAAGTACGCCACAGCCAGGAGAGCGGGCTTCTATATCAGCAGGGAAGGCGCCGGACAGGTAATGTTAGTCGGGCCAGCCAATGCCGGGAAATCACAGCTATTAGCGGCGGTAACCGAGGCCATTCCCGAAATAGCCGAATATCCCTTCACCACCAAAACCCCGGTTCCGGGGATGATGAAGCTTGAAGATATTCAAATACAACTGGTGGATACACCGCCCATCGGGCACAAAGAAGTGAGGTTACTGCTGGCAAATACCCTTAGAAACGCCGACATCATTGCTATTGTAATAGATTTATCCCGGGAGCCAATAAGCCAGGTAGAGGCAACTCTCCAAGGGCTAAGAGAAGCAAGAATAGAGCCCTTAACAGATGGTAGTACACAAGCAACTCCGGGAAGTTATCCCAGGAAGATGTTGATCGTGGGGAACAAGAATGAACTGTTAGGTTCAAACGAGAACTGGGAGCGCTTGCGTTCACAATACGCCAAGCTGTTTCCCCTGATTTCCATTTCAGCCAGGGAAGGTGGCGGCCTGGAGGAGTTCAAAAGAGCAATTTACCAAGCCTTGAATATCATCCGGGTTTATACCAAGACCCCCGGCAGCAAGGTCGACCTGACCGACCCTATGATACTGGAGAAGGGCAGCACAGTGGAAGAAGCTGCTGAGAGCCTCCATAAGGACTTCTATCAAAATTTGAAGTATGCTGTCGTCTGGGGCTCAGGAAAATATGACGGGCAGCGGGTTAGCAAGGGACATGTCCTTCAAGAAGGCGACATAGTCGAGTTTCATATCTAGACTTACGCAGTTATTTTCTGGCTCAAAACCGAAGGCAATTTGAGCAGTGGCTAGCTTCACAAAGCCCAGATGATGGATTCAGGACAGGCTATTGACTTTCTGATAGTTCACTAATCATAATAAAAAATGTAGCTTTAAATTCAGTAAAAGAGGGAGAGGGCTATCAAATGTTGGTGTGGTTATATTGGCTGTTACGCTCGATTAGCCTGAGAGGATGTCTCGTTACTGGAATTTTGATTCTAGTTATTGGCATATTGATGCTAGTTTTCCCTGATTCGATAGGCTTGATCCTTGGAATTGGCCTTATCGTAATTGTTGTGATTAGTGTGCTAGACGCCCTGAGTAGAAGGTAACACTAAGCATGTAGCCATTACTGAATTAGTCGCTCTCATATCTTGTCTGAACTCGTACCTGTGATAGATAGGAATTATAACTTTCAGAGCTCAGACGATGAACTCGAGACAAGCTATTGACTTTCTGATACTTCATTAATCATAATAGAAGCTGTAGCTTCAAATCCAGCAAAGGAGGTAAAGGACTATCATGCTTAGAATAACTGGATTGTGGATGGGGATAATAGCGATTGTCATTGGAATATTGATTCTAGCTGCACCCTCAGCGATACAATGGATCCTGGGAATTGGCTTTATCGTTGTTGGTATACTAGCCATCCTGAGAAAGTGACACTACACATCTAGCCATTACTGGATTAATCGCTGCCCTATCTCGCCCGAACTCGTACCTGCGATAGACAAGAATTATACCTCGTAGCTCTTCCTTGATAATATCTCGGCGAAAGAGAGGCTAAGTCCAATCCCCAGTTTTTCGAGGTATTTGGCCACTATCATACATTGGGGACATCGGTGTAGTAACCAAATTGAAATGCTGTGGTATAATCTATTGTAATTCTTAATTATGTGAGGAGGTTATTATGGATTGGTTCAGGACTTCAGGTATCAGAGTCATTGTCATTGTCGCTATTGCCGTCGCAGTCTATCTTATTTGCCGTCCGATAATACGTTCTATTATAAAACGAATGGTATCTCACCGGATGGCTGGCGAAGACGAAACGGAAATCCAGCAGCGGACAGACACATTATCTTCCGTACTTGTTAAAATCGTCGGAATACTCATCCTGATTGTCGCAGTAATCACGATACTGCCTGAATTCGGTGTGAATATTATGACCCTTGTTACCGCTATTGGTGTTGGCGGTCTGGCCATCGCTTTCGCTGCCCAGAACCTGATAAGGGATTTTATCGCGGGCTTCTTTATTCTCCTGGAAGACCAGTATGGAATCGGCGATGTGGTATCTATTGCGGGAATAGCTGGCGTTGTCGAGGATATCACTTTGCGACGCACTGTACTTAGAGATTTAGATGCTAATGTGCATTCAGTCCCCAACGGCAAGGTGGAACTGTCCACCAATATGACCAAGAAATATTCCCGAGTCAATCTTAATGTGTCGGTAGGCTATGGCGAGAACCTGAAACATGTTATCGATATTATCAACAAAATTTGCCAGGAGATGGCGGAAGACCCGCAGTGGAAAGACGATTTTATCACAACCCCCTCGGTTTTAAGGGTGGATAATCTGGGCGATTCGGGCATAGACATTAAAATCCTGGGAGATACCAAGCCAGCGAAGCAGTGGGCTATTATGGGTGAACTGCGGCTTCGCCTGAAAGACACATTTGATAGCGAGGGTATAGAAATACCCTGGCCACATACGAAGGTATATTTCGGGAATGCCCCGACTGTTATCAGTGAAAACTAACAGGCTGTCAAGCAGCGGAGCATCCGTCATTTAGAAATAATGCTATTAAGGCACGGGAAATTTCGGTAAAGAATAGGGGGTGTAGCATGGCTGTAAAACATTATGGAGAGGTATTCCAGTGCAAAATATGCGGCAACAAGGTGGAAGTAATAGAGGTTGGTGGCGGCACACTTATTTGCTGCGGTAAGGAAATGAAGAGCATAGAAGATAAACCTGAAACCACGGTAAACTTACCGGATTCTGGCGGTGGATAAACTATTGACTTGTTAGGCACCTATATTGTTGCTGGAACTAGGAGCACTGAAGCGCTTATAGCCAGGCCAATCGACACTATGCATCCAATAACAAACGCGGCATCCAGCATCCATCTCGTGGTTTCTTCAGTCTTACCCCGCACAGCTATGCTGTAATAGATTGAGGCTACAGCGCAAGCACCAGCTACCACCCACTGCACACTGGAAGCTATAGTGCCAACCCACCAGAAATGGCTCATATAGAAAACTACAGCGACGAGACTTAATCCGAAAGCTCTTCGATTTTTTCTGTCCATTCTTTCCTCCTATTAATATTCTGAGAGGTTAATCTCATTTATATATATCACCAGGCGCTCCCGAGTCAATACTTCTCGGAACAAGCTGCAATTTGCCACAGTTTTTCCGCCAGGGCTTCAATATACTCCTTGTTTTCCAGCTTCGCCCGCCACTCTGACGGAATGGCTTCTATACCGAGATATGCACCGGAAATAGCTCCAGCCATGGCGGCTATAGTATCAGTATCGCCGCCCAGGCTTATAGCGTAAATCACGGTATCTTTATAGACCTGAGGCTGCCTCAGGAAGCAATAGATAGCTGTAGGCACTGACCTCGGTGCTTCTATACCATTTCCCAGTACGGCGACCACCTTCGCCTTATCTTGCCAGCCGAGCAACTCTCTTATTCGGGCTACTTTTTCCTTGTATAACTGGTCCTGGATGAAATTCTGGAGCTTGGAGAGAAAAGCCTCCCTGTCAATATCTTCATCTGCAGGCGTATTGAGAGCCAGGGCTACAGCACAAGCCTGGAGTGCTGCTCCTTCCTTGCCCAATTCGTGAGAATGAGTGATGGAGCTTGACTGGTAAGCAATTTCCCTTAGCTTCTCCAGGTTACGGGAATACAGAAGTCCTACTGGCGCTACTCTCATGGCTGAGCCATTTCCAAAAGAGCCGCCCCGGTAAAGCCCATTTGCGGCGCTATCCCATGCCTCGCCGCTCTTTATCATCCCGAAAATCCTGGGGGGGCCTGGTCCGTAGCCACGCCACGGCTCAGCATCATAATTTTTTATGAAGGTCTGCGCCATATGTTCTCCATCGAAGCCCTTGCTTTCTATCAAGGATTCGGCAATGCCGATGGTCATGTGAGTGTCATCGGTGTAAATTAGCTGCTCCAGCTTCTCAGCAAGGGAAACGATATCCTCACTTCTGGACATCCCCCTTCCTTCCCGCCTGGCGCCCAGAGAATCGCCGATTGCCGTACCTACCAGACATCCCAGGAATTTCGACTTTAGTTTTGCTTTATGTGAGCCCCTCACTGCTCCATGCTACCTCTAACAGCCACTCTATAATTTTATGATCAGTGATGCTTTAAGATAAAAATGCTCAGATAGCAACTTTCAATAGTTGCAATTTTTAAAGCGCTTTATTATACTTGAATTAGTGGTTATAAGCGTAGGTTACCACGTCTCTATGAAAGCTCTTCCGAGCTAACGCGTGAACGTTGGATGACCGAAACTCGAGCCAAGTATTATAAGAAAGGAGGTCGTCCAATGGGATTTACAGAAAAAAGTCTACAATGTTCTGACTGTGGTGCCACATTCACCTTCACTGCTGAGGAACAGGAGTTCTATGCCAGCAGGGGATATACTAATGAGCCCAAGCGTTGCCCTGCCTGCCGTGAAGCAAAGAGAGCCCGGTACAATAGCTTTGGCGGCTACAGGGCTGACCGCCAAATGTATCCCGCAGTATGTGTTGAGTGTGGTAAAGACTGTGAAGTGCCCTTTGAGCCTCGAGAGGGCAGGCCAGTATATTGTAGTGAGTGTTACAACAAGATGAAATCGGGCGGTCAGCAATAATTTAATGTAGCTGAATTCAAAGGGGGCTGGAACCAAACCCAGCCCCCGAAGGTTTAGAAACAGAAGAATTCAGCGTGTTCTAAAAAGTTTGGTTGCACGAAGGGTAAGGCTATAAAAATTGAAAGGGGGTTAATATTGTGAATATATATGTAGGTAATTTATCTCGCGAGGTTGCCGAGGATGAATTGCGCCAGGCATTTGAGGCTTTTGGACAAGTCACATCGGTAAACATAATTAAGGATAGGTACAGCGGCGAATCCAGAGGTTTTGGGTTTGTTGAGATGGCAGCAAAATCTGAAGCCCAGGCTGCAATCAACGGGCTTAACGGAACATCATTGGGAGAGCGGACTCTCAGTGTTAGTGAGGCACGCCCTCGCGCCGAAGGCGGCAGGAGGCCTTATGGTGGTGGTGGTGGTGGTGGTGGGTTTGGTGGAGGAGGTAGACGGCGCAGATTCTAAGCTGCCAGCACATTACAGATTGATGCTCTTATAATAGCGACCTGAAGTTCCAGACTGAGAAAGGGAAGTCCGTTTTCCTCCTATATCGGCCCTCTTTCACAACTCGAAAGCATGCCGCGCTGCCCCTTGTTGGCTCAGTCTCTTCCCCCTGCAGAAGGTTTTTAGAGCATGGCGGACTTGACAGCATGGCGCGGGATTGTTATCATGTAAGGCCGAATTTTTAAGTAAAAAGGTAGGAAATTATCTTGAAACAAGAGACAACAGCCGAAATCACAGCTAGAGGTCGATCGACAGGACAGGTCAGGTGTATGAACTGCATGAACAGGATTACACCACCAAAGGGTTCAAAACAATACAAGTGCCCTCATTGCGGCTTTGAGTGGCGCATAACCTGGTTATGGCCAGACTTTCCCAGGATAAGGGGACCGGTCTGGGATGTGAACAGGCGACTGACCATAGAAGCCACAGCTAAAAAGGAAACGAGAAAGAGGGGGAAGTAAATATGGCTCTGAATAGAAAGATAGCTTATATTAATCTAACTACAGGTGAAATTGAGACAAAGCGTATTCCCCTCGAGGTGCGAAAGAAGTTCCTTGGCGGCAGAGGGATGGATATGTATTTAATGTACAACCATATAGAACCCGGGGTTGACCCTCTTGGACCAGATAATGTGGCCTGTGTTAGCGCCGGGGTTCTAGTCGGTACTCTAGCCTCTGCCTCTGCCAGAACGCATATTGGTGGCAAGTCGCCGCTTACCGGCTTTGTGGGCAGCGCTAATATGGGGGGTTTCTTTTCCCCGGAGATGAGACTGGCTGGCTTTGACCATCTGGTAATAAAAGGGAAAGCAAAGAAGCCAGTTTACCTGTGGATTCATAATGGCGAAATTGAAATAAGGGATGCCTCAAACATCTGGGGAAAGGATATCAATGAGACCCGAGAAACTATTCGGAAGGAATTAGGCGACAGAGAAATAAAGGTATTAACCATTGGCATAGCCGGTGAAAATCTGGTGAGGTTCGCCAATGTTATGACTGGAATTAAAAATGCCGGTGGCAGGACAGGCATGGGTGCTCTCCTCGGCTCCAAGAATCTCAAGGCAATAGCAGTGAGAGGTACTATGGACATAAAAATAGCGCACCCCGTTGAAGCCCTAGAATATAATAAGCATATAATTGACATGGTAGTCTCTGCCAAGGTATCTAAGACACAGGGCAGATTGGGGACGCCATTTATCTGGGGAGCAACTAATTCCTGGGGCGGAATAAGGACTAGAAACTTCCAGACTAATCAATTTGAGTACTGTGATGCTATTGAGCCTGAAGCGATTGATGAACATGTGACCGGCTATGGCAGTTGTTTTGGCTGTCAGGTTCACTGCCGAGCCAAATATATTATTCCATCAGGTGAATACGCCGGTGTTTATGATGAGGGGCCTGAGTATACAGTGCAGGGTGCCTTAACCGCAGAGACAGGGTGTGCCGATGTTGTTGCCCTGCTATCGGGTAGTCACCTACTCAATTCGTACGGTATAGACTGTCTGGAGGCAGGAAGCATGATTGCCTGGGCAATGGAACTGTATGAAGCGGGAATCCTTACTGATAAGGATACCGGAGGCCTGGAACTAAGGTTCGGTAATGCTGAAGCACTTAATGAGATGATACACCGTATTGCCCGAAGAGAAGGACTGGGTGATATCCTGGCTGAGGGACCGCTACGAGCGGCCAAGAAAATAGGCAAGAATTCCATCAAATATTTGATTCATGTTAAAGGAATGAGCAACCTTCACTCGGATGAGAGAGCAACACCGGCCCTGGCACTGGGTATAGCCACCGGTTCAAGAGGTTCTGACCACTTGAGAAGCCGACCAGCAATTGACCTCTACGGTTTGCCAGAACCAGTGCTGAGAAGGATATATAGTCAGCCAGTTCCCTATGACGGTCCGCTCACCTCACATTGGAAGGACTATGAGGGGAAACCCTGGATGGTAAGATGGCAGGAGATGTGCTATGAGGCAGTGGATTGCCTTGGTATATGTAAGTATCACACCATATTTCTTGGACCAAACTTCCCCAACTTTGAAGAGTGGTCTCGGCTATTGTACCTCAATACTGGATTAGAGTTATCGCCACTGGATATCTGGAACGTTGCTGACAGGTGCTATAACATAGAAAGGCTATTCAACATCAGGGAAGGGCTGACTCGAAAGCTTGACTGGTTGGCTGACCGATACTATGACGAGCCAACTACACGCGGTGTACCTGCTGCTTGTGGCAAGACGTTAGATAGAAAGAAGTTCACCAAGATGATAGACGAATACTACGAGCATCACGGCTGGGATGAGAACGGAGTTCCCCGCCCCGAAACCCTGAAGAAACTGGGTATAGATAAAGAGCCGTCACATATGCTCTAGCATCTGCAACATGCTCTAAGGAGGTTTACTTAATGGCAAAGGTTCTAGTGATAGATTATGAGAAATGCACTGGTTGCCGAATATGTGAGCAGGTTTGTACTGTAAAACACGAAGGTGTAGTCAACCCTGCCCGAAGTCGGATAAGAATAATCAAGTGGGAGCAAGAGGGACGATATGTTCCTATGGTCTGTCAACAATGTGAATCAGCTCCCTGCCAGTCAATATGCCCGGTAAAGGCTATTTCCCGCGACGAGAACCTAAATAGAGTAATGGTTGATTACGATATATGTATTGGCTGCCGGATGTGTGTTGCTATCTGCCCCTTCGGTGGTATGTCATTCGATCCCATAGCTCAAAAGGTGATAAAGTGTGACTTCTGTGACGGCGACCCCCAGTGTGTCAAGTTCTGTGAAGAAAATGCCATACAATACGTGGATGCCAGCGAGCAGAGCTTTGAGAAGCAGATAGCAATCGCAGACAAATTCTCAGGGACAATGCGGAAGGTTGCCGCAGCCATAGCATCTGTATAGTACCGACCCCACGTAAAAAAACCGCCTGCGTAAGTATTACGTCAATGGCGAGAGCCGTTTTTCTGTCGTCAAGTAAGATCTCTCAAGTGAGCCTTACAGCCGTCTAAACTAGAGCACTGATACCAGAGGAGCGAGAGTAATTCATCCAGCACTCAACTCCTTGAGTGCTGGATGAAAGATAAGAGAAACTGTGAGCGTTAAGATAAATATCCATCCCTTCTTGACTCAGCATACCAATGGCCAGGACGTGGTTGAAGTTAACGGGAGCACCGTTGGCCAGTGTCTTGAGCAGTTAGTTGCCCGGTTTCCCGAGCTCAGGAAATGGCTATTTGAAAAAGATGGTAAGTTAAATAGACTCGTTGAAATCTATGTTAACGCGGAAAGCTCATATCCAGAGGAACTGGCCAAGCCAGTTAAGGACGGAGATGAGCTCTATATAATAATTATAATTTCTGGAGGGTAAGGCAAGGGCACCGTCTGTGCAGTACTTAGCCTATTTCTTAACAGGCTCAAAGGCAAAAAATACCCTCTCCACCGTTTTTGTTTCTTTTTTGAGCTCTATTGGGTGCGCTGGAACATCAAATACTACAAGCTGAACCTCGTCACCTTCTTTGAGAGTTTCCGGAGGGCAGTTTATCATCCGGCTGAGTATGTGCTTGACCGGACTATCTTTGCCCAAGTCAATCCAGGCATCAATTAAAGGTGGCTCATAGCATATGGGGACCCCTCCCCATTTCTCTACAACAACTGCTGCCTTGCCTTTCTTTGGCAACTCGATCCATTCAAGCTCATCAGAGTAGCACTCGGGGCATATCACGCGAGGCGGATATGCCACCCGTCCACACTGCTTACATTTCGTTGTTGTAAACTTGCCTTCCCGGAGGTTTTCATAGAATTCGTGTATCCGGTTAAACTCCTTAGCCTCGATTGGCCACATATCCAATGTAGGAGAATATCTTCCCTCTAAGAAAGGAATCCATGCTTTTGCCATCCTTCGCCTCCTTTATTTCCTAGGCTCTCTGCCGTAGATAACAATCGTGTGCTCCACACAGGAGCCGCTCAAGTTGTGTGTAAGCCCAATCGCTGCTTTATTGACCTGGTTTACGGCTCTTCCCTGAAGTTGCCTTACTATCTCTAGAGCCTGACGAATCCCGGTTGCCCCGAAGGGATGGCCGCAGGAAAGAAGACCGCCATCATTATTAATGGGGATGTTGCCCCCGAGCTTTGTCTGCCCCGAGTCTACAAAAGGTCCGCCTTCTCCCTTTTTGCAGAATCCTAGCTCTTCTACCTCGATAATCTCGGAAATGCTAAAGCAATCATGTACCTGAGCAACATCGACCTCATCAGCGCTAATTTTCGCACTCTCATAGGCTTTTTTAGCTGCCATCCTTAAATGCGGCCAATCTCCTAAATGCTCCCCGGGCCAGTTAGCACTCACGCTGTGAAGCGACAATTGAGCTCCTCCGAGGATATAAACGAGTGGTCTATCGCTGAGCTCCTTTACCTTCTCCTCAGAAGCAATAATTACTGCCGCAGAGCCATCAGTCAATGGACAACAATCATATAATCCAAGAGGAGCGGCTATCTCAGTTGCATTGAGAACATCTTCTATCGTCAGCTTCCTTTGAAAGTGACCTTTTGGATTAGTATAACCGTAATCATAATTTACTACGGAAACCATCCCCAATTGCTCCCTTTTTGTCCCGTAATGTTTCATATGCTCCTTGGCAATCATCGCAAACCATAGCGGTGGAGGCCCAATACCTTGCGGTCCATCCCAATCGTGGTCTATAGCAGCAATCTCATCGTACTGTACCTGCCATCTCTCAGGAGTGTAAAGTTTTTCACAGCCTACCACCATCACTACATCAGACATTGCGCTCTCTACGAGTCCCTTGGCCAGGAGAATTCCTGTGCTTCCACCGGCACAAAGTACGTCCACCCTGGCGCAGATAGAAGTCGGTTTTAACCCCAGTCTCTCAGCTACGACAGGGGCTGTATTGGCTTGGGCAGAACGCCTGCCAACAAAAGTGGAGGCAAAAAGCAAGCCGTCAATACTCGTTGGTTTAAGTCCAGGCACATCATCCAGACATTCCTTGGCTGCTTCCTGTACCATATCTATATAACTTGCCTCCCTTACACCCCATTTACACATGCCACCTCCAATTATACAAGCATTCCTTCCAGTCATTATTGACCTCCTATATCAAAGGCTATCTAATTTTAATTGCGAGAGCAATCACAGAATTGTCACTGCTGCTGGCTGTAGTCATAGAAGCCTTTACCCGCATTTACACCTAATTCCCCTGCCTCAACTTTCCTTCTCCATAATGGGTGAGGCCTATATGACTCTCCTAGTTCGGACCTCATGTAATCCAGAGCGTGGACTGCCACAGGTATGCCGTTGACCAAATCCTGTGACTTAAATGGGCCCATAGCATGCCCCAGTCCCAACTGGCACGCCTTATCGATGTCTTCAGCAGTCGCTACACCCTCTTCAAGCAACTTAACTGCCTCATTGCAAAAAACGAGAAACAATCTGGTCACAACGAAGCCTGCAACATCCTTAGTGACAACAATCGTCTCCTTGTCCAGCTTGGCTGCAACATCTTTTATAACCTGGGTGGTCTCTTGGGAAGTCTTAACTCCACAAATTATTTCAACCAATTTCATTATCCCTACCGGGTTGAAAAAGTGCATCCCTATTACCTTGTCCTGTCGCCGGGTTAGTGAACCTATGGCAGTAATACTGAGTGCTGAGGTGTTAGAAGCAAGTATTGTTTCCGGAGGACATAGCTCGTCCAGCTGCTTAAATGTTTGTTGCTTTAACTCCATCACCTCAGGAATACCTTCAAGCACTAACTGAGCTCCTGATACCGCTTGTTTTAGGTCGGTAGTACCTTTAATACGGCCTAGCACTTTGTCGGCTTCTTCCTGAGTCATTTTGCCCTTATCCACGAAATACTTCTTTAAATTGCTTTTAATAGCGTTCAAGCCGTTCTGGACAATCCTGTCTTCAATATCCGTCATTGACACTTCATAACCTTTAGTAGCGAAGAGCTGGGCAAGCTGATTACCCATAACGCCAGCGCCCATAACACAGACCTTGTTGACCTTCATTTTATTTCCCCCTTCTTAATATTTTCTGCAATAAGAAATTAGTAGCATTTCAAAGAGCGGACATTCCTACGGGATTCCATCTGACAGGCAAGCACCTTCAGAGTGTACATCAAGGCGTATATAATACCTTTTCTTCGAAAGCGTGTCAATATTCGCATAAGTCATGCTACGGGCAGTGGGATTAACTGGATTCAGAAATCTGTAGTATATTGTCGGCAACAACAGTTCCATTCGAGAAGCTCTCATCAGGTTTGGTGCCGGATCACCCCGGACTTCACCGTGACCGGCGGGAACGCGAATTTTTCGGCCACATCGTCCCGGCGGCACTGCGGACAGAGCTCGGTAAACTCACCATCGAGGCCACTCCCCGCCAGTACTTCTTTCAGGCGCTCAACGGTCGGTAATGGTTGGTGGTAACGCCCGCAGCGCGGGCAAACCACGGAATTTTCGGTGATACCTTCGCTAATGGCGAGTTGCCTGATGTCTTCGACAAATTCTGCATACTTGACACCGGCCGGACACAAGCGGGCACAAACCTCACATTCCAGGCAAAACCAGATATTCGAGTCATTTAAAATGTCTAGTCCCAGTAGTGCCTTTTTGATGACACCCCGGGCAGAGAACAAGAAGGAGAACCTGTCATAGAACTCGGCCATAGGGCAACTGGCGACGCACTTTCCACACTCAACACAGAGGGCTAGTTTCTTATCGTCAATGATTTTGGCCAGCGGGTCTCCCCCGGCAATAGCTTTTCCTTCTTGTTTCATCAGTCGCTGGGCATCTCCTCTAGCTGTTTAAGGGTAAAAACCGGACCATCCATGCAGACGTACTTACTGCCGATGTTACAGCGTCCACACTTACCGACGCCACACTTCATCCTTCTCTCCAGAGTGGTGACTATGTGCTCGCTGGAGAATCCCAGTTCGTTCAGGGCCTCAATAACAAATTTAATCATTATTGGTGGCCCGCAGGTAATACTGGTAGTATTCTCCGGGGAAGGATTGATTTCCTTCAGGAATGTCGGCACCAGCCCGACATTCCCCTTCCACTCCTCATCGCCACGGTCAACGGTGAGATGCAGCTTGGTATTGTCCACCGCTTGCCATTCTTCATATTCGCTGGTGAAGACGAGGTCCTGCGGACTCCTGGCGCCGTAGATGATATCAATCTTGCCGTACTTTGCCCGATTGTCTAAGACGTTGAGGATAACCGAGCGCAACGGTGCCAGCCCAATGCCTCCACCGATGATGAGCAGGTTCTTCCCCTCCATCTCTTCAAGAGGGAAGGAATTCCCGAAGGGGCCGCGAATACCTATTTTATCCATGGGCTCAAGCTCGTGGAGAGCGTTGGTCAACTCTCCGACCCTTCTGATGCTGAACTCGATGGCTTCCGGGCGGGTCGGCGAAGAACTAATTGATATCGGTGCCTCTCCTACGCCAAGCACCGATACCTCGGCGAACTGGCCGGACTTATATTCGAATTTCCCGGTTCCATCCGAACCGTCAATAGTCACCCTGAAGGTGGTGACATCTACCGTCTCAGGGCTCATGCCCTGGATGGTCGCCATACGCGGCAGATATATATTCTCACTCATTTTTGGCTTTCCCAGTGGTTACATCTTCTATTATTCGAGTAATATCTATATTGACCGGGCAATACCTGACGCACCGGCCACAACCGACACAGGCCACCTCACCATTCCGATCAGGGAAGTACTTCAATTTGTGGAAGAAACGCTGCTGTACTCTCGCCTTCCGATCCGGTCTGGGGTTCTCCCCGCTGGCCATCAGTGTGAATTCGGGGAACATGCAGCTGTCCCAGCAGCGGAATCTCTCTCCACCCTCATCCAGGCTGATATCAGCGATGTCAAAACAGTGACATGTCGGACACAAGTAGGTACAGATGCCACATCCCAGGCACTTTATGCCGATGCTATCCCAGTAATCACCTTCATAGAGCGGTGCCATTTTATCGGCGATAGCGTTGATATCCAGTTTCTTCATTCCGGCAAGCCCGGCTTTCCTGGCTTCTCTGAGCTGTTCCTCATCTCCTCGAAGCTCTGTAAAGAATTCGGCAAATCTGTCAAGCAAAGCTGCCCCTTTTTCAGTGTATGCCTCCACCAGGTAACATTCGCCAATGTCGCTGAACAGTATATCGACATCATCCCCTGAAGCTGGGTCTATACCAAAGGTCGGGCAGAAACAGGTCTCGGCGTAGTCGAAACAGGCAAGACCGATGAGTGTCGTCTTCTCTCTCCTATTAAGGTAGTAATGATCCTTGTACTGTCCGTCAAAAACCATATCCATGAGGCGCAGGCTGCGCGCATCACACGCACGGATGCCGAAGATTACCTGCTCACGGTCTGTTTCAGCACCTGGCTCTATCCCGAACTCCCGGTTGTCATCCCTGGAAAACCGGAAGAGAGTCTCCGTCTGTGGGAAGAAAGCGTTCTTAGGAGACAGTACCGTGTTGATATAATCCAGCGTGACTTCAGTGCCCGATTCCACCCGCCGGAAGGAAACATTATTGTCCCGCACCGGAGCAATCAAATGGTAGCCCCGCGCTATTTTGTCCAGCAGTTTGGTCAGCCTGTTCTTCTCGATTATCCTACTCTTCGTCTGATTTACCATATCAACCCCTAGAGAAATTCATCAAGGTCACCGAGCTGATACGTTGTCAGTGGTGGCTGCTGCTCAACGTCAATCCCGGCGGTATAGTCAAATAGCTCCAGTAAGTCCTTTTCCACCTTCTTGTTCAGGCTCCGCAGTGGAATATTCATCGGGCATGCCCGCTCGCACTCACCGCAGTCAACACATTTTCCGGCAACATGGAAGGCACGTACCAGATGATAAAACAGATTTTCCGAGACATCGTTCGCTTTGTTTAGCCAGCGCGGCGCCTTTTTATCAAAGATACATTCCGGACAGGTACAGACCGGGCAGATATTGCGGCAGGCATAGCACCTGATACACTGACTAAACTCCCTGTTCCAATAGAGCGCCTTCTCTTCTGAAGATAAAGCCTCCTGTTCCTTAATCAGACTGTAATCGTCACCTACCCAGGGCAGGCTGGAGACGGCTTCTCCGAGCAGCACGTCGTAGACCACTGGAGTGGGATATTTACAAACAAGGCACTCACCCCGTAGTACCTTCTCCTTCTCCACCCGCTGGTTACCCCCCTTGAGGGTAACCAAGAAGGCGTCACCGTCGTCCTCCACTGCGACCACATCACCCGGCGAGACACCCAGCACTTCCAACAACTTTTCCCTGTCCACAATACCACTACAGGGAATGCCCACGATAAAAACCTTATCCCGGTTGATCTGGTTCTCTTTAAGCAACTCCACCACTGACCGGGAGTCGCACCCCTTGACTATAATGCCTACCCTACCCTCAACATTTTTGAAATCCAGCAAGTATTTGGAGAGGTTATTGGCACAGAGAGGGTTCCAGACCAACCGGGAAGCCGCCTTACCGCTTTTCAGAAAACTCGGCGTTACACGCAGGCTATCAGAGCCTGTTTCATAGCCGATAAAATGGGCGATGTTGCCATCTTCAAATAGTTTCTTAACTCTGGTCTGTACTTCTTCTGAGCTTACTTTCATCTCTTGTCTACCCACCTGTTGGGACCCAGCGCCGTTATTTTATCTGTTATCTCCTTGACCACGGCTGTGAACTTAGCAGCCTCGGCGGCCGATACCCACCTCAGCTGGAACCTTTCTGGTTCGATGCCGATGTACATCAGCAGCCTTTTGAGGACATGCGACCGCCTTCGAGTCAGATAATTGCCCTCTGAATAATGACACTCTCCGGGATGACAGCCGAGTATCATTACTCCGTCAAGACCGTTAGCCAGAGCTCGGATTATCAGTTCCGGGGGCACCCGACCGGAGCACATCACCCTTATCACCCGCACGTCCGTTGGCATCTGGAAACGGGAGACGCCTGCCAGGTCGGCACCGGCATAGGCACACCAATTACAGCAGAAGGCGAGAATTTTCGGTTTAAATTCGGTTTGGACTTCTTTGGTATCCTGCAACTTCATCTCTTTCCGCTCAGGGCATTAACCATGCTTATTAGCTGTGTATCGGTAAAGCCTCTTTGCTGTATCGCCCCGTTAGGGCAAGCCGCAGCACAGAGCCCGCAGCCTTTACACAGGGCAGTATTAACCTCCGAGACAATCTTACCTTCAAGCCCTCTTATTTCAGATTCCTTCAGTTCGATGGCATCAAAGGGACATACCAGGACACAGGTCCCACACCCCTTGCAGATTTTCGGGTCGACTGTAGCTGTTATTGCCTCAACCTTGACCAGGCCTTGTCTCAAAGGAATTACTGCCTCTGAGGCGGCGGCATATCCCTGAGCGATACTCTCCCGAATATCCGCCGGCCACCGACAGGAGCCACTCACATAGATACCATCCATGGGAAATTCAACCGGGCGCAACTTGATATGAGCCTCAAGAAAGAAGCCCCCATCGCCTATCGGCACCTTCAGCATCTTGGAAAGCTCTTCATTATCATCATTGGCAATTAGAGGAGTAGCCAGAACCAGCAGGTCACAGGGAAGCTCCAGCTCCATATCCATTAGTTCATCATATATCCTTACCGACTCAACCCTTTCTGCCCCCATAACCTGCGGGAGGTTACTCGGGGTGTATCTGATAAACCTGACGCCGGCTTCCTTGACTTCTCTATAATACTCTTCAAACTCCACGCCATAGGTCATCAGGTCTCTATACAGCACGTAGACCTTGGCTTGCGGGTTAATTTCCTTCATCAAGGCAGCGTTCTTAATGGCAGTCATACAGCATACTCTTGAACAGTAGGGCCGTTCGGGTATCCGTGCTCCTACACAGTTAATCATCACCACATTCTTGAACTCCTCCAGCTCGCCATCCTTCAACCGCTGCTCCAGATCAAGCTGAGTGAGCACATTAGCTAATTCCCCGTAGCGATATAGCTCCGGCTTGAGCACCTGAGCGCCAGTGGCCACGATAATCACCCCCACCTTAAAGCTGACTTCTTTCCCGCCTTCATCCACGCTGATATCGAAATTGCCGATATATCCGCTGGCAGATTTGACCACAGCCGGCATATGGAGCCTTATCTTGGAGTGGCCCTCCACTGACTTAACTATATTCCCGACCAGCTCGCTGGGGTCTTGATTGATAGGGAAAATCCGGTTGAGTTTGAGCAACCGGCCACCAAGTTCTGGCTCCTTCTCTACCAGGTGCACCTCAAAGCCCTGGTTGGCCAGGTTGAGGGCGGCGCTCATTCCGGCAACGCCACCGCCAATGATCATGGCTGTCGGATACACTTCGGATTTGAATTCCTCCTGCGCATCCAGCCACCGGGCTTTTGCTACCCCCATCTTTACCAGTTCCTTGGCTTTTTCAGTGGCCTCTCCCGGGTTCTGCCTGTGAATCCAGGAACAATGTTCTCTGATGTTGACAAACTCAAACAGGTACGGATTCAGTCCCGCATCCGCACAGGCGTTACGGAATAGCGGCTGGTGGGTTCTGGGAGTACATGAAGCCACTACCACTCGATTGAGGTCATACTCTTTTATGCCATGTTTTATAGAAGATATACCCTCCTCAGAGCAGGTGTACAGGTTAGATTCAGCATGGGCTACGTAGGGCAAGTTCTTAGCGTACTCTACTACCTGGGGGACATCCACAGTCCCCCCGATATTGGTGCCGCAATTGCAGACAAAAACCCCAATACGAGGTGTAATCATTTACTCGTCCTTACTCACAAACTCAGCCGCCCGGGCTGCGGCCGCTGACGCCTGAACCACCGAATCCGGAATATCCTGTGGTGCCTGGCAGAAACCACAGGCAAACAGCCCGGGTATTTCCGTGTCCACCGGGTGAAATAATCTATCCGGAATATGGACAAACTGGTAATCATTAAGGCTCAGGTGCATCATACAACTAATATCTTTAATGCTACCGGACGGAATCATCGCCTGGCAAAGTACAACCATATCTACCTCCATGCTGGTTCTGGTTCTGGAGGTAGTCTCCTCGTACCACAGAATAGGATTCCCGGTATCCTGGTCTTCCGTAACCTTACTGGGTCGGCTTCTGATGTAGGTCACCTTATACTGCTGCTCAGCCCGGGCAATATATTCCTGGAACCTTTTCCCCACCGCTCTCATGTCTGTATAAAAAATGAAGGCTTCTAGATCAGGATAGTGCTCGTTGGCCAGAATAGCCTCCTTGGTGGCATGCATACAACAAACACTGGAGCAATATAGCTTATAATGGGTATCCCGCGAACCAACACATTGAATAAAGGCCAGTTTCTTTGGTGTTTTCCCATCGGATGGTCGCTGCAATTGTCCCCCGGTCGGGCCTGAAGCGCTGATCATGCGCTCGTACTGCATGGCCGTAATTACATTTTTGATTTTGCCGTATCCGTACTCTTCCAGCACCGAGGGGTCAAAGAGGTCAAAACCTGTAGCTAAAATTATTGAGCCTACTTCAACCTCAATAATTCGATCTTGTTGAGAAAAATCGATCGCCCCTGCATCACAGAACTTCATACAAGCTCCACATTTCTTCCCTTCTGACTTAATATAAATACAGATATCTGGATCAATAGTGGCAACGTTGGGCACGGCTTGGGGAAAAGGAATATAAGCGGCTTTTCTCTTAGCTAAGCCGACTTCAAATTCGCTATCTGTCTTATAAGGGCATTTTTGCATGCAAGTACCACAGCCAGTGCATTTCTCTTCATCTACGAACCGTGCCTTTTTCCTGATTTTAACCTTGAATTTTCCGGAGTCCCCAGCCACTTCCTCTACCTCGGAATAGGTCAGAAGCCTGATGTTGGGGTGCCGACTCGCCTCAATCATCTTGGGGGCAAGGATGCACATTGAGCAATCATTGGTAGGGAAGGTTTTATCCAGCTGGGACATTCTACCGCCAATGCTGGGTGTCTTTTCGACAAGGTATACCTGAAACCCCATATTGGCCAGGTCAAGCGAAGACTGAATACCAGCGATACCACCACCGATTACCAGAACAGACTTCTTCGCCAAATTCAATCCTTATAATTAGCGGAAGGCTATATTATCAGCCAGTATGGGCAGCCACGCGAGCCGCCAGAACTATAGCTATTTGTAACAGGACATTATAGCAAGAGCAGAGAAATTTTTCTACCCGACCAGCTGCAGAGCTAATCGTTCGAGAAAAGAGGTACTCCTTCTGGGATTAAGAATGGCTCAGATGTTTCCTATTATTCTGACTCGGAGGCGGAAGGAGACGAGGGAGACATTAGAGCTTTAGTCAAGAGGTAAGTTGCCTGTAGTGCCTCTGTAGGGCAGAGCGGGAAACATTCTTTGCAGTCCTCGCATTCCTTAGAGGCTATCTCCGGAATGAAAATTACCTCTCGTCTTGTTCCTCTGTCGACAAACCCGATGGCGTTCTTCTTCTTGACCTCGGCACAGTATCTTACGCATAGACCACAGAGAATACAAAATGAGGACTCCTTCTCGAAACGGGCTTTGTTTGCTCCATACTCTTGAGCCAAATCCTGCAATTCCGCGGCATCTGGAGCATGAGCTAACATCAGTTCCAGAAGCACTTTGCGAGTCTTATCTACCCTCTCAGACCTGGTCCTTACTACCAAATTTTGTTCTATCGGGTAAAGGCAGGCAGCAACAAGGTTGGTCCTGCCCCGAGCTTCTATTTCTACTGTGCAAATTCGGCAAGCCCCGTAAGGTTCTAATTTCTCATGGTGACAAAGTGTAGGAATAAATATCCCGGCACTTTGCGCTGCCTCCAAAATGGTCATCCCTTCCTCTGCTTTAACTTCCCTGCCATCAATCTGCAAAGTGATTTCACTCATTTTCTTTACTCTTTCTGGCTATCATCCTTGCTTCTTCGGGGATAGGAGACGGAACAGGCTCGCCGGAAATCTTCTTCACCGCACCAAAGCGAGGGGGGCAAGCTTCAAAGCAAGTTCCGCACTTTGTACATTTCTCCTGGTCAATCACATGTATCTGGTTCTTACCACCTGAAATCGCCCCTGCGGGACATTGCCTGAGACAAATCATGCAAGCCTGACACTTCTCGGGGTCGATATAATATGAGATCAGCGCCTTACACACGTAAGCCGGACAGCGCTTCTCCTTGATGTGTGCCTCATACTCATCTCTGAAGTAGTGTATCGTGCTTAGAACTGGGTTAGCAGCAGTTCTGCCTAAAGCACAAAGCGAGGCATCTCTTGTTACCTGCGATAACTCCTCCAAAAGCTCGATGTCGCCCTCTTTCCCTTCTCCTTTACTGATATTAGTCAGAATCTTAAGCATTTGCCTGATACCTTCACGGCAGGGAACACATTTGCCACACGATTCATCGGAGAGGAAATCAAGAAAGTACCTGGCGACATCAACCATACAGGTATCTTCATCCATTACAATCATCCCACCTGAACCCATCATTGAGCCAGCCTTGGCGAGCTCATCAAAATCAACTTTCATGTCTAACTGTTCTTCAGGTATACATCCTCCGGACGGGCCCCCGGTTTGTACTGCTTTGAACTTCTTATCCCCGGGGATACCACCGCCTATCTTATAGATAATGTCTCTCAAGGTTATACCCATGGGTACTTCCACAAGGCCGGTATTATTTACCTTGCCCACCAGGGAGAAAATCTTCGTACCCTTGCTGCCTTGAGTTCCGAGTTGAGCAAACCAATCAGCACCTTTGTTGATAATAAGTGGCACAGTAGCCCAGGTCTCAACGTTATTCAGGCAACTGGGTCTATCCCGAACGCCCTTAATGGCGGTGTGGATATACTTCGGTCTGGGCTCTCCTACCCTGCCTTCTATTGCCGTCATCAGAGCACTCGATTCACCAGAGACGAAAGCACCAGCTCCTCGGTGCACTTTAACAGTGAAATCAAAACCTGAGCCAAAGATATTCTCTCCGAGGAAACCATGTTCCTTGGCTTGCTCGATAGCCGTGCCCACGTTCTCTACTGCCAAGGGATATTCCTGCCGAACGTAAATATAACCCTCGTGGGAGCCGATGGCATAAGCGCCAATGATTAAGCCTTCCAGCACGCTGTGGGGATTACCTTCAAGCAGGCTCCTGTCCATGTAGGCCCCAGGGTCACCCTCATCAGCATTGACGATTACATATTTCATATCACCTGGGGCATTCCGACATTCTTCCCACTTTCTCCCGGCGGGAAAGCCACCACCTCCCCTCCCTCTCAGATTAGACTTCTTAACTTCTTCCAATACCTGCTCAGGGGTCATCTGGGAAAGGGCTTTAGCTAGAGCAGAATAACCGCCGAGCGCCAGGTAGTCATCAATGCTCGTAGGATCAATCTCTCCATTGGAACCGAAAACAAGCCGCTCCTGGTTCTTATAGAAGGGAATCTCAGATTCATGAACTACTTTTTCATTGGTGGTGGGGTCGGTATACAGCAAACGCTCTATGACCTTCTCCTCTTTTATGGTCTGGGAGATAATTTCAGGAATATCCTTAGGCTCTATCTGTAAGTAACATATCTTCTCAGGGTGAATAACTATAATAGGGCCTTTCTCACAAAAGCCATGGCAACCAGTCTTCCTGAAGTCTACCTTGCCACTCAGTCCTTGTTTTTTAATCTCCTCCTCAATGCTCGCCGCTACTTCCTCGCTACCGGAAGCATGGCAGGCAGTTCCAGAACAGAGTGTAATACAAGGTTTGTTGGGGTCTCTTTTCGACAGGATGCCTTTCCTGAGTTCTTCCAATTCAGCAGGCGAATTTATCCTTGGCATAACTTTCCCTTAATCATAATTTTTCAACACTTCGTCTACCTGAGCTGGCACTGTCTTCCCGTGATACTTTCCATCGACTACCATCACCGGCCCCATGGCGCAACAGCCGAGGCAGTTAACAGTCTCGAGGCTAAACTTCAAATCCAGGTCCGTTTCGCCAGGTCTGATTCCCGTCAGGTCTTGGACCCTGTCGAGGACGCGCGGCGAACCACGAATGTGGCAGGCAGTACCCATGCATACTTGAATTTCATGGCGCCCTCTAGGAACTAAACTAAAGGCTTTATAAAAGGTAGCTACATGCTGTATCTGGTTTAAAGGCACTTCTAATTTCTTGCTAACCTTGTCTAATGCCTCCTTAGGAAGCCAACGATTTTCGCTCTGAATCTCCAGTAATACTTGTATTAGCGCACTGGAATCGCCCTGATATTTATCTATAATCTGATCGATTTTACCGTTAGAAGTGGTCGCTGTCTTAACTTCTTTTTCTTCTTTCAACTAATCTTCTTCCTGCTCTCTCAATTCAGGCGGGAACAAAGCACTTCTGGATTTCGTCGAACCTGACTAATCCTTCTTTCGCTGAACTATTAAGGTATCTCGATACTTCAGACGGACTTAAGTCTAAAATCTCAGAGATTTCCCCAGTGGAAAGGGGTCTCTCTCGCAAGAGTAACAGAATTTGGCTTATTGTCAATTTATCTACGATCAATTCACGGAATAATCTATCTACCTCTTTACTGGTGAAAAACTTGGCATATTCATCTTCTGTTTCAAAATGCACTCTTAGCCGCTCCCTTTCCACCAGCTTAATGTAGGGGACCAAACTTTTAACCGCTTCAAATTTTAACTTTAATCCATTTCCATCTATTCCTTCGCCTATTCCCAGAGGTCCTAATTCCTTTAGCTTCTTGGTGAAGTCAGTAATAACTTCGGTGAAACGGATTCCTTCAGAGGCAGATACCCATTCAAGCCTTAACCTTTCGGGGTTCACCCCTATCTGTTCCAATAGTTTTTTACATATATGCATCACGCTTAATGCAGCGTAATTTCCTTCCGTAACATAGTGGCATTCGCCAAGCCAACAACCGCCGACAAACACCCCGTCTATTCCGTTTGAGAAAGCTCGGAGTATGAATGCCGGGTCGACTCTGCCGGAGCACATCACCCTTATTATCCTCATATTAGTGGGGTATTGATACCGAGAAACTCCAGCAAGGTCCGCCCCTGCGTAGCAACACCAGTTACACAAAAATCCTAAAATCTTTGGTTCAAACTCGTATCCCATAGCTATTACTCAGCTCCCTCTTAAAGAGCAACCCTACTATGTTCATTAGTGGACTTCTACAAGGGCCGGAACCGCGGCGTCAATTTCAGCAAAGATTTGCTCGTCTGTATAGTGTTTCGCGGTTATAGCCCCCGCTGGACACTTCGCATTACACAGACCATCGCCCTTACAAAGGACAGGTATAACCCTGGCTTTTTTGCCTTGTGGTGTGTCTTGAAACTCAATAGCACCATACTTACAAACTGAAATACAAGCCCCGCACGCTATACACTCATCCTCATTTACTTCAGAAATCGCACCGGAGGCGGTGACTGAATCCTTGGAAAGAATAGTTGCCGCCCGGCCGGCAGCTCCGTAAGCCTGGCTAATCGATTCCGGTATATGCTTCGGATAGTGCGCCGTCCCGCACAGGAAAACGCCATCGGCAGCAAAATCAACAGGTCGTAGTTTTACATGGGCTTCCTGGAAGAAACCATCGGGGTTCAGAGCTACCTTGAATAACCGGCATATTTCATTATTGGTTGCCGGAGGAATAACAGCGGCAGCTAGAGCAAGAGCATCGGCATCCAGCGCAATTTTCTTACCTAAAATCGGATCGGTCACGGTAACCCTTAGTATCTGCTTACCACCCTCCTGAGTAGCTTCCACCTGGGGTTTATCTTCCGGCTCATAGCGGATGAACTTCACCTCCCGGTCCGCCGCTTCCCGGTAATAGTCCTCGGCAAACCCGTAAGTCCTCATGTCCCGATAGATAATGTAGATATCCATCTGGGGGTTTATCTCTTTTAGCTTCAAAGCGCAGGTTATAGCATTATTACAGCATACCCGGCTGCAGTAATTTCTGTCTTCGTTTCGGCAACCCACACACTGAATCATCACCAGGCTCTCGGCGTTAACCACCCTGGCTTCCCTTTTGGCGATTTGCTCCTCTAACTCCAGCAGGGTAAATACCCTGTCATCTTGCCCGTAAAGGTATTCGGTGGGTTTATATTCCTCAGCACCAGTAGCGATAATGGTTATTCCATGTTTTATCTCCCTGACCCTTCCTCCCGACTTTACCTCGGTTACGAAATTCCCCACATAACCGGAAGCCTCGGGGATGGTAGCATCAGTAGCTACATGAATTAAGGGGTGCTGGTAAACTTTGCGTATAAGATCACTCAAATAGGCTTGAACATCCATCTCGTCCAGGGTGTAATGAATTCTTCGAGCTATTCCCCCCAAGTCGGTATCCTTTTCCACCAGGTAAACCTCAAATCCCTGGTTGGCTAAGCTCAGGGCACTGGTCATTCCGGCTATACCCCCCCCGACTATTAACCCCCTTTTGTCAACCGGTAGCTGGAATTCCTGTAAGGGCTGTAAAAGGGCAGCCCGGGCTACCGACATCCGTACTATATCCTTTGCCTTTCGGGTGGCGGCTTCCTTTTCCCGAGAGTGGACCCAGGAGCAATGTTCCCTTATATTGGCAAACTCAAAGTAATATGGATTAATCCCCCCTTCACGAAGCGTGTCCCGGAATAGCGGCTCATGTGTCCTGGGGGTACAGGCGGCAACAACCACACGATTGAGCCCCTTTTCTCTGATGGCATCGGCTATTTCTCGGGCAGCATCTGTAGAACAGCTAAAGAGGTCTTCTTGAGCGTGGACAACATTAGGTAAGGTATAAGCATATTCCACTACCGAAGGAACATCGACCACTCTTCCGATGTTGGCTCCACAATGACACACAAAGACCCCCACCCTGGGTTCCTCTCCCGAGACATCCCTTTCCGGTGGATATACCCTTTCTCTGGACAGCTTCCCCCGCCGGTAGGCAAGGAGTTGACTGCAAATAGCATCAGCCCCGCTAGCGGTCATAACCGACTCGGGGATATCTATAGGACCCCGGAAGGCTCCGCTTATAAGAATTCCTGGGCGGGAGGTCTCAATAGGATTAACCGGATTAGTCTTACAGAACCTGTGAGAATCGAGTTCGATGCCGAACTTATCAGCCAATTCCTCCACATCATCAGGAGGGTTCAAACCAACGGATAATACAACAAGGTCGAATTCCTCTTCCTTTACTCCGTCATCGGTAGTAGAGTATTTTATGGTTACATTCTTGCTTTCCGGCAGCTCTTTCCCTATTGATACGTAGCTTCTTATAAATCGAACCCCGGGAAGGTTCTCTGTTCTTTGGTAGAATCGCTCGAAATCCTTGCCGAATGACCGGATATCGTTATGGAATATAGTAGCCTCAATATCAGTGTCATGGTCTTTGGCCAGAATCACCTGCTTCTGGGTATACGTGCAGCATACCGCAGAACAATAGCTGTTGCCGCCCGGGATGACCTGTCTGGAGCCGACGCACTGAATCCAGGCCATCTTCTTCGGATGCTTCCCGTCCGAAGGGCGCCTTATCTCACCTTCGTAAGGCCCGGTGGCACATAATATCCGTTCAAAGTCAAGACTGGTTATCACGTTCTCCATCTTTCCGTAGCCATAGTCGCCTCTCAGCTTGGGGTCAAATATCTCATAGCCCGGAGACAGAATTATCGCCCCTACCTCTACTTCTATCTTCTCCTCCTTTTGATGAAGGTCTATGGCCTTATTCTCACAGACTCCTATGCAAATGTTACATTTTCCGTCTTTGAGGAAAAGGCAGCTTTCAGGGTCTATATAGGTGATAAGCGGAACTGCTTGAGAAAAGTATATGTGAGCAGCTTTGGCGAAAGATAAGTTTTGATTGTATCTATCCAGGACTTTGACCGGGCAGTACTCAGCACAGGTAGTACAACCCCGGCATTCATCTTCTATAATGTATCGGGGCTTTTTAATCAGGGTTACCTTGAAGTTTCCTGCTTCCCCCTCCACCTTGTCAACCTCAGCATAGGTAATGATGTCTATATTGGGGTGTCTATCACATTCAATAAACTTAGGAGATTCAATGCACATAGAGCAGTCATTGGTGGGAAAGGTCTTATCAAGCTGGGCCATCTTGCCGCCAATAGCCGGCGATTTATCAACTAAGTAGACCTTAAAACCCGTATCAGCCAGGTCAAGTGAAGCTTGAATACCGCTGATACCTCCGCCGACAACCATAACGTCGCCGACATTATTTTCTTCAGGACTATTGACAAACTGTCCTTCAATTGGCTCTTTTTCCATTTTCTACCATTCTTATCAGGTCTGATATGCCCTGATTATGGGCACTAACGGTCGAGAGCGACGCCCTCCATCACTCTTCTCTAAATAACTTCTTGAATAACCTCGGTAATGTCTTTAACCTCTATGACTTCAGGGTCCTCTCTGGTTAACCGGCTATCCTCAAAATTGGTGATGCAATATGGGCAGGCAGTAACCAGCACCTCAGCCCCCACATCAATAGCTTGCTCTAATCTGATGTCCGAGAATCTTTCGCCCTTGGGAACGTCCATCCAAATCCCGCCTCCTCCTCCACCACAACAGAGGCTATCTTCCCGCGACTCAGTCATCTCAATCAGTTCCAAGCCGGGTACCTTCTCTAAGACCTCTCGGGGTTCGTCATATATGCCATTATGCCGACCCAGGTAGCATGGGTCGTGATAAGTAACTTTCTTACCATACTCCTTGGTGAGTTCAAGTCTGCCCTCATTAATAAGTTCTAACAAATATTGGGAGACATGAATTACCTCAAAGTTGACCTTAAATTCGGGATACTCGTTTTTGAAGGTGTGGTAGCAATGAGGGGAAGACACAAGGATTTTCTTCACGCCGTTATCGATAAAGGCTTTAATGTTTCCCCTGGCTAAACGCTTGAACAGTTCCTCGTCACCTGTCTTGCGGATACTTTCTCCGCAGCAATTCTCCTTGGGACCTAATATCCCAAAATCTACCCCTGCCTTGTTAAGGATATTGGCTGTGGCAATAGCCAGTTTTTTTGTTCTTGCATCATAGCTGGGATAGCAGCAGGGAAAATACAAGAGTTCTGTCCCCTCGGTGAACGCTTTTACAGACAGACCTTTTGCCCAATCTGCCCTCCTTTCTCGTGGTTCACGTAGGGGGTTGCCTTCAGCACCCAGACTTACATTTACGGTGTGGATTGGAGCGGGAGAAATTCCTGCTCCCCAGGCAATCCTGCGTAAAGATAGACTAGCCTCTATCGTTCCTACTCCCCGCGGACACCGCTGAGAGCAGAGTCCACAGGTAGTACAACGCCATATATCTTCGCTCTCTACCTCAGGTAAACCAAACGTATTCTGTCGGACCATCTTGCGCATACTGAAGTCTCTAACCCTATTCCATGGACACACAGTATCGCACAGTCCACATTGATAACAGAACTTGCAAGCTTCCCCGCCTGCTTCCTTTACTAAATCTATCCCTTCCTTGAAGGGAGCTAAAATCTCCGTTATCTTCTACTCCTTCTCTTCTGCCTTTGTTTTTAGCCCTTTGCCATTCGGGCAAGGGTATCCTTTACCGTTTTCATACCATATTTTTTCACTAATGATTCTAGTCCTATCTCCATCTCCCTCGGTTTCTCTTCCTCTTCACCTTCCTCCTCCCTTTCTTCATAAGTCAGAGCATCGTTTATACACCACTCAACACATAACGGCCCTTCCTCTGGCTCTCTCTCTTCACACATATCACACTTTAAAGGGAGACCGGAATCAGGTTCTTTGAAAAGGTCCCTGGATGGGCAGGAAGCTCTACAGAAGGCACACTCATCATATTCCCTTTCGTTGATCGTATAAATGTTTCTACCATTACATTCGGCTTCAGTATACTCGCCGGCTATGACGGGAACATAAATATTTTTTAGTGGATCAAAAAGCACCCGAATCCGAGACCTCTCCGGGTTGGTGCTGCTATACTTTGGCACAGCGTGAAAGGCGGAGCAGATTGTCTCACACGCCCGGCAACCATTACATTTATCAACGTCGATCTTGATTTGCTTGACGGTTTTCATTGTTTATTGCCCTGACTTTTCTCTTTTTTAGAACCCTTCTTAGCCTCCTTCTCTTTTTCGCTTTTGGTGGAATCCTGTTTAGCTACCTTGACTTTTTCCTCTTTATAGACCCCTCTTTGTTCAAAGTCCTGGCTCACGTAATCCAAGCCGAGTTCGTCCAAAGTCTCTTTGGTCGGAATACCTTCATTATTCCATCCCTTGAATTTGTAATACTTATCGTGGAGCTCAGCTTCAAACTCAGGGAATCGTTTCCTCCAATGGTCATCGGGAGGACGTTCATCCTTTCTCCTCATGCCTCTTCTAATGTTAATGGCTCGGAGCAAGTTTCGATTCCTCTTAGCTATTTCCCACAGCCTGTCTTCATCGATATCCAGCGCGGTGGCAGATGAGATTAGTTTCGGTAGATTGTGTATATGATAGGGAGGCTTAATTGGAAATGATGACAAGCCGGCGCATATACCGGTGGCATCATCAATGTAATGCATCGTCTCCTGCCACTCAACAAGGTCAAAAACTAAATCGAGAGGTGGCCAAAATGGTAATCCCTTGCCTTCATCTCCCCATTCCAGGATAAATTGTTTGAATCTTTCCTCTTTACCAGTAGGGACCTGGGGCCACTCTCTTACAAACTCCTCCCTCAGCTCCTTGGTAGGAAAAGGCGCCTGGGGGAGCTGTCCTTCAATTTGCGTAATATTCACCTTCTCGCCGGTTGACCACATAATGTAATAAATGGGATTCAGCATTCCCAGTTTGATAGGGATTTGTTCCTGTTTCTTAATGGTATTATGGTCGTATTCCTCCGCCCCCTTGCCGATTTGACGGGCTGCCCAGTAAACACCATTAGCCAGAACATCGCCAATCCCTTCCCGTCGAACAATTTTTTCAAGTAAATAGAAGAACCTATTCTCGTTTTTGGACGGGAATCCGGGCAGGTCCTTGTCGGTCAAAATACCATTCTCATAAAGCTCAATGGCGAAGGCCATAACCTGGGGCGTTGTATAGCTGTCCACTCCATATCCCTGAGCATCTCCAGCGATTTTAAAACCAAACTCCAGGTTATCTGCCATAGCCCCCATCACATAAGTAAGTTTTGAGTAGCATTTCATCATGTATTTGGGAAGTCCTAGTGATGAGTGCGCAATCACCGCCCCGCATTCCATCGGACAGTTATAGCAACTTATAAGCCGCTCCACCGCTTTGTCTTGAATCTTACTCCACTTCTTTGCGGTTTCCTTGGTCCAAAAGTCCTTTCTCCGGTAGCGGGCATTTCCCCAGGAGAAACTGGTGGTGTGCCATTGTTCATCGTGGATGGCCATCTCCTGGGGTGAACCAAGCCCGGCTAAAATGGGCGGTACCCCCTTAACCGGGTTGTCTCGCCGGAACTGTATATATTGCAGTACTCCGTTGCAGAGCCCCATGAATTCATCTGGTCGAGCAATATTGAGGTCCTTCTTCCCACGAACAGCTATCGCCTTCAACCCTTTGTCCCCCATAACGGCGCCTATTCCGCCTCGGCTGGCACTGGACCTCCCTTGCTCGATGGAAGCATAATAAACCCTGTTTTCACCGGCCAGGCCAATAGTAGCTACCTGGGCTTTCGGCTCCTTCAGTTCCTGTCGAATAAGCTCTGCAGTTTCAAGAGAGCTTTTGCCATGCAAGTGAGAGGCATCACGTATTTCTACTTTGTCATCATTTATCCACAAATAAACCAGATTGGGGGACTTACCACGAATGATTACTTTGTCATAACCGGCAAATTTCAACTCGGGTGCCCAAAATCCCCCCATTATTGAATATGCAAAAAACAAAGTCTGGGGAGAAAGGGTAGAAACAATGGTACGATTAGCCCCGGTGGCAGGTGTGCCTGCTAAAAGACCGGCACTAAATATCAGTAGATTATCAGGAGAAAACGGGTCACCTTCGGGGGGAACCCTGTCCCATAATATCTTGGCATTAGTGCCTAGACCCCCCAGGTGAAGTTCAGTTAATCTTGGATCACTTGCTTCTCTCTCGATGCTTCCACGGGATAGATCAATTTCTAAATTGACCCCTGTCTCTGCATACCTCATTTATTAGTCCCCGGTGGGTTAAGCAGCTTCTAAACCTTTCTTTCAGTGATTTCGGTTATCCAAGCCCAACAACATAGCACATTCAGGCAATTCTTGTCAAACCAAGCTACCCAGTGATTGTTTAATAACATCCCTTTGTCATTCTGAGCGAAGCGAAGAATCTCAGCGCTTTCTTTGTATTCTGAACCTCTCACTTGCTTGTCATTGCAAAGAGCGAGATTCCTCGCTTACGCTTTGGAACAGGCTCCGCAATCTCGATGCCCCCCTGTCATTGCGAGGCTGGCGAAGCCAGCCGAAGCAATCTCGTAGAGTCTAGGATATCGCCCCATTTGTGGGGTCTGGAGGTCGGTCAGGACAAAGTCGGAAGGTAGTCTCGCTTTATCTAAATCTCAAAGGGCTTATCAAAATTAACGATATTGCTACGCTGAAAACCCTGCCGCTCGAAGAAGGTCTGCAATTCTTTGCTACCTTTTGGAATGAGGGCACGAACCGTGCCGATACCTTCGGTTTGGCAATGATACAGGAGCGCCTGAGTTAATTTGCGGCCAATGCCGCGTTCCTGATAGTCAGGGTGAATAAATATAGCGTGAATAATGCAAACTTCGGTAAGCGGTACCATTAGATACATCGAGCGGTTAATCGAAAAGCCAACTATTTTACCATCAACCTCAGCTACAAAACTCAAGTCAGGCGGTGTCCCGGGGTTAGCGGAAGCCAGGTCTTCATAACTGATAACATCGCGGCTCGAACCTTGGATTATTCTATTAAGAGCCAGGACCTCATGAATATCGTTACGCTCCATGCGCCGAATATTTACTTTAGCTTCTTTCGCGTTGCTCATTTTAAACACCTCCAACGTTATCGTTGCCTAAAAACAATCCCTCCCCTACGGGGAGGTGGTAGCAGATAACCCATCATGTTGTATTGGCATATTATACTCCCTCCTCCAACTCTCCATCAAGACCTTATCTCTCCAAGGTGGTTATGGGTGGTAAAATCCTGATAAGTAGGTGGTGCCAGGAAACCAAACACCGTAAAGAGGCGTATTGACTGTTCTATTTAGCTCCCATATGATATATTAAAGTGCGAGTAGGAGCTTAGAATGATCTGAAAAGAGGCTAGAATGAGAATAGCAGCTGGTATTTTGATGATAACTTATGGTTTGAAAGCGATAGGCTTTTTGGTTAGTTCTCTGAGTATGGGTTTTATTGACTATCGCTTTCCTTGGGGCCTGATCGTCATTATTCCGGCTGTATTTATTATCACTGGTGGGGACTTTTGCCTTGAGAGGAAATATTGGAAACTATGCTTCGCTTCGAGCCTTGTCCTCTTGCTTTTTATGATTTTTGATTTGCGCGTTTTATTTCCCGTTCCACTTTGGTTAAATATTCCTCTTTGATTATATATTCCTCTCTCCCTACTGTGGGGGATTCTCCCACTAATATTCGTTTGTCTCAGGAAAAGTGAGTGGAATATTTACTCTAGGACTGACTTTAATCATCTGAAGGGAGGCTGGAATGAGAATAGCAGCTGGTATTTTGATGATATTTCTGGGTGTTTTTTCGTTTCTGGCTCCAACGGGCGTAGCAGATGCGATAGCTTTGGCAAGGGCAGATACCATTGAAGAGTTTGCCTCTATCAGGCTTGATATAAATACACAAACAATATTGGTAGTGTTACTTCTTCAAGTGCTAATTGTTGGGGGTGGTATCTGCACACTGCTAAAGCGGGCTTACTGGTGGGCTTTCTCAGCAGCTATTGGCTCTGTAGTGGCTGGTATTGTCATGCACAGGCTGCACACTGTAGGCAGTGTCTACTCTTTTCTATATATCCCGATAGCACTTCTGGTACTTATACTCTTGGTAAATAGAAAGGGTGAGTTTCTAAAACTACCACCAAGTGAGTAAAAGTTGGAGGAGGACTAAAGATAGAAGCATTGGGGTAGAAGCCAGGTTAAGCTGATGATTTTAAAGCTAACTTGATTTTCTCTACGAGCCAATCCTATCCCCGCTAGGCGTAGGTAGCACCAACTGCCCAGCCAAGCCAGCAACCCAGGCTGAATACAAAGCTGGCGATTGTCAGTAGATACCAGGATGTCGAAAGAAGCCCGATAACAAATGCGCCTCTTGCCTCGGCAATAATTCCGACTATAGCGAATGCAACACTGAGCAAAGCAAGCAATTCTTCTGCAACTGCCACTATTACAATTACGATGTATATTGTGGCTGATGAATAAGCCAGTGGTTACAGGAGCACAGGGGAGAGTACAATAATGCAACCGAGATCATCAAAGCAAATAATGCCCAAGATGACCGATAGGCAGGCAAGATGGTAGAGAAAGATTAGCGGACTTTGACAAAAATATGTAAGGAGGACTAGAATAAATCTTAACGAACATATAGGAGGTATGAGCGATGCCGCGATTTATTGTCGAACATACGTTGCCTTATTCTTCAGAGGCAGAATTCTTGGGGATGGCCAAAGAAATGACACCCAAAATTCCTGAAGGTTTTTCCTGGAAGCTGACCTATTGTGGTTTCGACAACCATAAATTCTTCTGCGAATGGGAGGCACCCAGTAAAGAGGCACTTGGAGAAGCATTCAAGGTAAATGAAATGCCTTTCGATGCCATCTATCCTGTGAAGTTATTCAATGTCGCTAAGATGGGCTTTGAGGACTGAAGTCATAATCTTCAATATCCGTTATCCCTTTTGATATTGTGTAAATACAATTTCAGTGCTTGAGCATTTATCTGTTTCAAATCACAACGCAAGAGTAGGGTTTGATTATGTCCTCAAACCTTAATGCCTTAGCATAACCTCTCCCATTTTGTGTCGTACTTCCCTTTCACTTGTTCCCACTTACCCGTCTTCATAAAGACGTGGTTAATCTCCGGAATCTAAACCTAACTGTATTTTCTCTACGACACTAACTTTCAGTGGCTAGGCGCAGGTAGCACCAATGCCCAGGGGCATACACCCATACCAGTCCTGAGCAAGACTACATAAGACAATTTACGACTGTGAAATCAGGGCCGCCTTACTCTTTGCCTTCCGTTTCCCTGGCGTGTAAATAAATGCCAACTGCCCAGCCAAGCATATTTATTGTGATTTTGTCCTCCACAGTATTGGGTGTCAATCACAACAAGACAGGGCTTTCCATGCCATTGACTATGATTGGGCGATACAGTATGCTTAAGTTGTATTAGTAGGAGGTACAATTGAATGAGCAAGTGGCATTATCATGTAGAAAAATACACATTTAGAGAGTTAGTAAAACCAGGGTATTTAAATTCTCTTGGAGAAGAGGGCTGGGAACTGGTTGGTTTGAAGAGACTAACAGGAACTGATAAAGCAACTCAGCAGCAATGGTTGGCTGTGTTTAAGAAGCAGCTTGTAGAAAAAGAAGGTTGACCATGATTTCAGTGTTACTGCCTTCCGTGTAGTTGAATGCGTAGGCAGCATCAATGCCCAGGGGCATACCCCCATGCCATTTCTCTTCATACACTGATTTTTAGAAGTTCTCTACTAGCAGTTTCTAACTAAGGGGAGTCATAATAAAAAAGCCCGTATAACATGAACCACAATTACCAGGAAAAAACTAACGACCATGCTCAAATGCACGAATCTTAGTGTGGCCATACGTGTGGCAAGTATCTGGTTCTTTCGCATGATGCCAGTCACCACGAGAGCGAGTAAGCTTGCATACGCTACGATTCCGGTGCCAATCTCGGGAGGAAAAATTCTGCGAATTTGCGATCCAATGTGCAGCGAGACCAGCATGAATGCAACTATGAAGCCAATCTCGTGCACTTTCATTAGCTTCTGGTAGATTTTGGGCTTTCTTTTTTTCAGAATTACAAATATAGGAACATAGATGATGATAAAACCCATTGACAACCACCCTAACCAATGATTCAACCAATAGGGACCTAATTTGTAACCTAACGGTATTAATCCTAAATAGCTCAAAACAGCAAGGACTAACCCGACTGCTACAGCGACAAACGACAGCAATATCGATAGATTCCTTTTTCTAGGTACCTTTCGGGGTTGTGATGCCTGCTTCATTTTTCTTCGCCCTCTTTTGTTTTAAAACGATTGATTTTATCATGCACAAAAGCAAACACTGTCTGTGATAAAAGTCTCCTATACTCCAATACTCCTAAAACTAAGAGATTCAAATAACTGGTGGATAGCCAGCCAAATACAAAGACTATTCCATCTAGTTGAGATTTTACCTCTCTGGACAATTTCTCCACGAGACTAACTATCAGTGGCTAGGCGTAGGCAGCACCAACGCCCGGGGGCATACCCCCATACCAGTACTGAGCAAAACTACATAAGACAATCTACGGCTGTGTAATCAGGATCGCCTTACTCTTTACTTTCTGTTTCCGTTTCTGTTTCCGATTCCTTTTCCGGTTCCGGTTCCGGTTCCCTGGTGTGTAAATAAATGCCAACTGCCCAGCCAAGCCAGCAACCCAGGCTGAATACAAAGGTGGCGATTGCCAGTAGATACCAGGATGTCGGAGTAAGCCCAAGCGGAGTAATACTTGCCCCGCTAATAAGTCTTGCCTCGCCAATAATTCCGACTATAGCGAATGCCACGCCGAGCCAGGTCGCAACACTGCCCATGATTCCCATGCGACCGCGATTGCGCTTGGTGAATCCGGATTCTGTCCACATTTCTTTCATGTAATCACTCCTTTACTCTTTATTTTGAATTTCAATTATAACTGTCTGTTGTTACCTTAATTGAAGCCTTTTGGCCCCTGGTTGATATTTCTATTGCTTGAGACCCCGTGCAATCATCATTTTGGGCATCATGAATCCTTTTACATAGGTGATAGCAATATCTGAGAATTCAGCCTCTTTCAACATATTTCGCACGTCATTTTCTGTATAAAGATGCATCCCATATCTCTTGATATCCTTGGAATGGTCTTTTCCATCTTCAGCGTTCCATTCTATACAGACAACAACTCTCCCTCCCGGACGTAACACTCGATACATTTCCTTCAGTGACTCAGCAGGCTTAGGAAACAGCATGAAACTAGACATTGATGTAGCAACACTGAACTTATTATTTTCCCATGGGAGTTGTGTTGCCTCACCCTGCCCGAATTCTGCGCTTCCTGCTATAATTCGCTTCTTGTTCTTCTTGGTTGCTAGCTTGACACAAAGTTGCGAAAGGTCCAACCCAGTAACGCTATGGGCGTTTGAGGTATAGTTCTTGATGAAGTGGCCGTTGCCGCAAGCGATTTCAAGGAGGTCGTCTGTCGGTTGTAGTGCCAAAGCTTTGGCCACATTCTGATAAATGGACTTATGCCCGAAGTTCATGCCCATAAGGGTAGCTCTACCAGCAATTCCCCTGGGTAATTCGAACTGGCTTTGTTTTCTTTCAACATCCATCTTTCCAGCTCCTTCAACAGGTATTCAGGATTTCGGCAATCCTATCCATCTTGGCGCTCTCTCCATGTATTCTCGGTAAGCATCACCGTATTTCTCAAGGCACATGCGTTCTTCCGAACCTGCATATATGAAGCCAAGACCTGTGTACACAATGGATAGCAACAGGAAAAGCCACGAAGCCGAGGCTATACCTGCTCCGATGAACATTACTAACTGGGTGATGTACATAGGATGTCTGGAGTAGCGGTATAGTCCCGTGGTTATTGGTTTTTCACCAATCGGGGTAGTAACAAAAGACACTATAACCATGACGAAGGTGACTACGCCAACCAGGGCAATGGGGAGACCTACGTAAAACCATATCGTTCCCAGGCGCAGCGGCAGGAAGAGAGAGTATACAAAGGCAAGAATCCAGAGTACCCACGCAATACGGTTTACTGTCTTATGAGCCTCGCTATATGACCTCATTGAGTCTTCCAGCACACCTTTACGAACCTTCATAATTATGGGCATGGGCAGGAAATTAATAAGCATGAAAATCCAAACATTCCAGACACCTATTTCAAAGGCTGGGATAGCTGACATGATTTACTTCCTTTTTAAAATATTCCTCGATTAACATGTAAATTGGAGACTGAGTGTAATCCTCGGTGAGTTTATTGTCAATAGGTACCTGGTTGCCGGCTCAAAGGAATACCACTCTACAGGACAGGCTAATTCAAATGCCAAAAATGGTAATATCATTACCTATGGTACGCCCTGGTTGACAGTTCTCGAATTTTTATTCGCAAAGAAGCAGCTTATCCTTGATTTGCAGCAGCTTCTTTCCAATGTTGATTGCGCTTTCTCAATCCTTTGAAAGTGCTGCTTGCTGCGAGTGAGGCCTTCGGGCTATCATGGGGGAGAGGTGTCGGTAAAACATAAGAAAAACCGCTAGTGAGGGCATCTCCAAAATGTTAAAATCTAAATGAACTCATACTTGGACAGGAGACCCATCTTTGGAATTAGAGCTAAAATCAAGAACCCACGATACAGAAGCCGAGTTATTTGACCCTTTGGCATCGGAGTACGATAATTGGTTTGACGAAGAAGGGAAACTTATTTTTGCCATTGAGGTTCGGGCATTTCAAGAAGTCCTTGGCTCATTACCAAAACCCAGGCTTGAGATTGGAGTAGGTAGTGGTCGCTTTGCTCAAGCCTTAGGCATAGAGACTGGACTAGATCCTTCTATGAGACTGCTGGAGTTGGCCAGTAAACGGGGAATCAAGGTTATTCTGGGTAGAGGCGAACAGCGCCTTTTTCAAACAGGTTCTTTCCGCTCGGTTTTTCTGATAGTTTCCCTTTGCTTTGTTTACTCACCCTCTGAAGTCTTGAAACAAGCCCACCGGATTCTGGCACCTAGCGGTAAAATAGTGCTCGGCCTAGTATTAAAGGATAGCCCCTGGGGTAAATTCTATGAAAAGAAGAGGATGCAGGGACATCGTTTGTATAGATATGCCAACTTTTGCAAATATGCTGAAGTGGTGACACTCCTGGAACAGTCTGGTTTCTCCATTGAGAAGGTTATTTCAACACTTTTTCAAAAGCCGAATAAGGTAGAACAAATGGAACTACCACGCAATGGATTTTCCCCCGCTGCTGGTTTTGTGATAACCATTGCTGAGAAGAAAGCCAGTGAAGGGGCACCAGTATAGGAGTAATGATATGGCTAATTTTAATGAGATAGACGAAGCCCGAAAGCTGCTTGGACTTGGGGAAGCAGCAACATTGAAGGAGATAAGAAGCGTGTATAGGAGAATGGCCTCGCGTTATCACCCAGATAAGCACACAACTGGTAGTTCTTCTCAATACGAGGAAATCATGAAAAAACTAAACTGGGCATACAAAGTCCTTACAGAATATTGCCGCGACTATAAGTATGCATTTAGGGAAGAAGACGTAGCCAGGACCTATCCCTTCGAGGAGTACGAGAGGAATTGGCGCAAAAACTGGTTCAATAGCATTTAAACAAGAAGACTCCGCGTAGTGCTTTTCTATTGTTACATCCTAGACATTATTCTTGGTAATAAGACCACCAATTAGTGAACTAGAATCCACATTTCTAAGGAACTAGAGTAACTGCTCGCAATCTAAGTCACGGTAATATCATTACCCACGGTGAGTCCTGGTTGACAGTTCCCTAACTTTTATTTGAGTAGAGACTGATACGGGCGATACAGCAGCTACTTGTCTACCATTCAGGTAAGTAGCGATATTGACAACGAGCCAGTATTACTTTAACCTAGCTAAGATATTTTACAAAAGAAACCTTGCCCCAGAGAGGTCACAATATGCCGACAACGAAAACTTCCTGGAATCAAATGGGAGCACACAATGAAGAGGACCGAAAAACCACTGGAGCGAGATAAATAGATGGGTAGAAACTTGCTATCCCAGAATTGGCAAAATATCCTCTGGAGCACGCTAATAACAATCCTGTGTATTGTCTGTTTTCCAGCCAATCCCCTCGTCTTGACAGGCGTCATAGAAGTAGAGTCATACCTCGTATTATTCATCATCGGTTGGGTAGTATGGGCATTCGGCATGGTACTGGTCATGGCTCCTATAGTTATGTTCCCAAGACGGGGTAGTGTTGCCAAAGGTAAATCATTTGTCCATACCACCCAACTGGTGGATACGGGCATATACGCCATTGTCAGGCACCCGCAATACACAGGTGGTATCTACGCAATCTTCCTCACCACTTTTTTATGGTATCCCCACTGGCTATTCGGGGTGCTCGGGGCGGTAGGCACGGCAGTTGTCTATATAGGTTGTAGGGAGGAGGACCAACGTCTAATCGAGAAGTTCGGGGATGCTTATGTAGACTATATGAAAAGGGTACCCAGAATGAATGTCTTTTTAGGCTTCTACCGCTTGCTGAAACGTAGAAAATAGAAATTATCCAGACCCAAGATTGCTTCTTCTCATGCTATTCTACCTATCACATTCTCCTCCTTTGCTAGGAGTCCTTTTCAATCTCCCTCACTTTCAAATTGACCGCTGTATCAATACCAAAATGTGCTGCCGCTCGCAGGTCATTCAAGGCTTCCGCCTCTGTCTTTCCCAGGCCGACACTGGTCAAAGGTCGCCAGATGCAATAGTAACTTTGGCTATCATCATCATAGGCAATTATTATTTCGTCATAGGGTAGCTGTTCCATATGGCCATTTCTAACCAAAAAATTTCTTTTTAGCTGAAGCTGCGGCCAGGGGAGCTATTGCTATCCAGAGCGTAATGTTTATCAGCATGGCTGTGACGTAGTTAATATCCACGCCGATGCCCAGCCTCACAGCGATAGCATCCCAGAGAAGCATGAGGAAGAATGAACTCAAGAAGAAACCCGGTATCGCCGCCAATATTCTGAAATAACCCATTTTAACCCTCCTTTATTTTTATTCTTGTAGTACTGACTCGATTTCCTGATAAGCCTGGGAGATAATCTGGCGAATTTGCTCTGCTTTATCGGCATCCAGGCTGCGAAAGCTGCTACCAAGCAAATTTTCGAGCGCATGATATTCCCTCATTACCATGATCATCTTGCCAATATTCTTAAAACTCCATTTATGTTTCATCTGCCTTCTCACGCCGTCGGCTATATTACTCTGATTCGCCAGAAACTTAAGACCTTCTTCCGTAATCGAGTAAACCTTTTTGCCTTCCTGTTCACTGGAACTGGCATATCCCATTTCTTCCAACATCTGGAGAGTAGGATAGATAACTCCAGGGCTCGGCTTATAAAAACCATAGGATTGTTCCTCAAGCTCCCGGATGATGTCGTAACCGTGCCTCGGCTTATCCTTCAATAGCTCTAATATTACGTATTTGAGGTCACCTTTCTGAAAGGAAGCCCATCGCCGTGAACCTCGAAAAAATCGTTCTTCGTCAAACCTCCGGTCTCTAAACATTAAATCCTCCTTTTCGTCATATTAACTGACCTGCCATAAATAATATCTAGATACATCTAGATATTATTATACACTAAATCCCCGTTTTGTCAAGAGGTGTTTAAATAATGAAGCTGAAAAATAATAAAAGAATAGAAAAAATTACATTATCAGTATCTAAATTAAGGCTAATATTATTGTTCTCGGCTCTATTTACATTCGTCATCGACTATCTTAAGTACCTTGCCTTAAAAAGATTTGAGCTGTGACTCTTATGGGAATGATAGGCCGATCCACACCTAATCCATACATAATACGTATGGTAGACTGATAGCTTGGCATCACACATAATATAGAGAGGAATATGGCGGGTACTGGTACAAGGTAAAGGATTACCCATTAGAAGGTTGGTTGTGCCCTGCACTATTTAAGTACTTTGATGCTCTACCAAAATCACTCTATATTAAGGCAGAACCATGTCGTGGTAGGTATAAACCAACTGAGTTACAAGCTCTTAAGGACAGGATACAGGAACTAGAGCAGTTGGTAGGTAAGCTGACTTCGGAGAATGATGCTTTGAGAGAGGAGAGAAACAAACCAAGCGATTCTTAGGGGACAAGATAGAGTTGAAATGAAGAAGATAGTCACTGTAGTCACTCTTGTAATCCTTCTGTTAGGGTTAGTCCTACTTGGCTTAAGTGATACGGATACTTCCGTTGCTGATACCAGCATCCCCGATAATGAGGTAACTAACAGTATAGGCAAAGCAAACAATTCTTCAGCAAGTGCTATAATTGTGATTACCATGACAGGGATATTTGATGAGTAGCCCGGTCAATGGATTTAGAAAGTAGAAAAGTTCATGGCAAGCAACGAACTTCAGATGGTTATTGACATGCTCAGGTCAACCCATAATATAGCAGACCTCAGCATTGAGGAACGACGTGCTCAAATGGAAAACGACTTTACACAGTTCCAACTTCCAATGGACGTACGTTGTGACTCAGTCGATGCAGGAGGTGTTCCAGCCGAGTGGATTACTACTCCCGGTGTAGTAGCTGAACGAGTTATCTACTACCTCCACGGCGGTGGTTATGTAATGGGTTCAGTCAATACACACCGTGAGATGGTTTCTCGATTGTCGCGAGCGGCAAATGCTAGAGTTCTCATCCTTGACTATCGGCTTGCGCCAGAGAACCCATTCCCAGCGGCAGTGGACGACTCCACAACAGCCTATCGCTGGCTCCTTTCCAATGGGGTAGATCCTACTCGACTGGTAATTGCCGGCGAATCCGCTGGAGGAGGTCTAACTGTGGCAACACTCGTGGCATTACGAGACGCAGGTGAACCATTACCACGAGCAGGGGTCTGTCTCTCACCATGGGCAGACCTAGAATGCCGAGGCGAATCTATGGCTACTAAAGCAGAGATAGACCCTATGGTAACTAGAGATAGTGCACTGATGTTGGCAAAAGCTTACCTTGGGGACGCCAACCCTCGTACGCCTTTGGCATCTCCATTATACGCAGACTTGGCAGGCTTACCTCCGCTGTTGATTCAGGTAGGAACTGCAGAAGTTCTATTCGATGATGCTAAGCGCTTGGCTGACCGTGCAAGAGCCGCTGGGGTAGATGTCACTCTAGAGCCATGGGACGATATGGTCCATATGTGGCATTTCTTCGCTGCCATGCTCCCAGAAGGACAGCAGGCAATTGACAGGATTGGCGAATTCATCCACCAACACACCTGATAACAAGAAAACAGCAATGTAAGTAAGTCAAGCAATTCTTCGGCAAGTGCTACGATAACGATTATTATGACAGGGGTACTTGATGATTAGTTCATCTAGGCAGGCTTGGAAAGGGCAATTGAAAGGAGGCTAAGAAGTCATGCAGGTTAGTCATTATCCAGCAGGTCTTTTTGAGTATAAAGCAAATAAAGAGCTAATTATACGCCTCAAACATGATGCGGACCTAGTCCAGTCTATAATTGAACTTGCCAGGAATAAGGGAGTTGAGGCGGGAAGCTTTACGGCAATCGGTTCATTAAAACGTGCCAAGCTCGGCTATTATGACCAGAAGAATCATAAATACCGAGAGATAAAAATTGATTCGCCTCACGAGATGGTAAGTTGTATAGGAAACGTTTCGTTAAAGGACGGAGAGATATTCGCTCATATGCATGTGGTGCTTGCCGATGAAATGGGAAATACTAAAGCTGGCCATTTGTTTGAGGGAATCGTTTTTTCTGTTGAAGTCCACTTGCGTCAATTAGAAGGGCCAAAGCTCGAGCGAAAATATGATGAAGTAACCGCACTTATGCTTTGGGTCACGGAATAAGGAACAGGTGGAGGACAATATGAAAGCCGGCGTGGGAGACAAGGTTCATCCTAAATATAAAGGAATTGATAATTGGGAAATTAAGGCGAATGTTGAGCCGTCCAAGCCAATAAAGTATAGGGACTCTAAATTAGACGAGGTAAGTTACTGTCCACGCATAGTCTTGTTGGAGTCCTCGGGCAATAAAATTCAAGCTATATAATTGGTGGTAGCTCTATTTTTCTTACTTCCGGGAGTACGCTCAAAATAACGGACATCCCGATACCTGTGCAATGATAACAAAATAGCGGAATTTCAATCATCCCCTAAATCATCAAGCTATCATCAAACTTCACTGAGCGCATCCTTAGGGGTATTGAAAACCCACTACACAATGTGGTATAGTAGTCTCCACCAGAACTAGTATCAAGACCAACATCAGGTTGGTGACCAAGGGTATGTCAGAGGAACGTGGTTTCTGCGATGCTCATCTGAGTACAGATACAGGTGTGACCTCGGCTATCTCTTCCTTCCAGGGCGGAGCATACCCTAGCTGCTGCGGCCAAAGCTCATTGCCAAGCCTAGCCATTGTGATCCCTTTTGTCTGAGATAGGGAAGTATAAGAGTATCTACGGCTCCAACTGCGGTCCAGCGATACGGAGCGAAACTGAAAAAGGAGGCTGGGAACATGAAAGATAAGAGGAAACTATTGTGTGAACTGGTTTCTCTCCTCGTTATCCTCGGTTTGACAATGCCGCTTTCGTCAATACCCGTTAGTGCACAACCATCAATACTTGTCGATGGTAATCCTGATGATTGGTCATCTCTTGAGCCAACAATCGTTGATCCGCAGGGTGACAGCATATGTGGAGCAGATGCTGACATAAAGCGTGTATACACTGCTATGGACGATAGCTATGCATACGTCATGGTAGAGACATATGGTGTGCCTATTCATGAAGATGCGGTTATCGAAATAAACTTTGATTACAAACCAGGTAAACACTTTATTCACGGTTCCGAATGCTGCGACGATCTTACTACAAATATTCCAGATTGTACCTTACATGCCTGGAATGACAATGATCTCGATGGGATCATGGAATCATATCCAATCACTGGTTATGTGTGCGCAAGAGGCGATGTAATGGAGTTGGCAATACCACTGTCAGAGATTGAGAATGCTGAATATTTCAATGCAACTTTTGTGAATATTTTCGATTATAGCTATGAAATGGGTAATTGGGGATGTGACCCAGCGGAGCCGCCAATAAAGTGTCGCTCAACTGCCACTGGCACGGGCACGGCTTGCTTCAGTTTCGACTACGGCACCGTTGAGTACTTATTTGTACTACCGGCAATACCACCTGGTGCCCCGGCTGGCATCGTGTTTCCACACGGAATGTTCTTATTCAACATCACAGGACTCAACGCTGGACAGAATGTAACAGTAACCGTCACGCTGCCAGATCCCGTTCCTCTAGGCACTAAATGGTGGAAATGCCAGAATGGCTCGTGGTATTCGCTGGATATCGGCGATGACGATGGGGACAACACTATAACAGTCATGCTCACAGACAATGGCCTAGGAGATGCAAATCCCGCTTCTGGAAATATCACCGACCCAGGAGGTCCTGGTAACCCTGGAGCTGTAGGTTGGGAGCCATACCCCGTAAACAAGGTGCGTGTGCTGTTGCCCTGGATTGCCCTATTTACAGCGATTATGGTCGGTGCAGGCCTGCTCTGGCTAAGGCACCGACGGACTCAAAGCTAGACGATATAGATGCGAAGGGGCAGACGAAGGGTTTGCTCCTTCTTTCTTACGTTTTGTTATGCTGGTGACGAAAGCCAAATCCCTTCTCAAAAAGTTCCTCAATCTGCCGAAAAAGCCTCAAGCTATCCTCAAACTTAGCCTCAGCGCATCCTTAATAAGATGTATTGACACGTTCTATTTGGTCCCATATGATGTATTGAAACGAGAGCAGGGATGATACAGTAGGTATGGGAAAGCTGGCAGGAATCATAGCAGCTGTAATTTGTGTTATAGCTATCACTATAGTTATGACCAGAGTTCTACCCACCACAGAAGAAGGGTCGAATGGTGAAACTCGCGAACTCGTTGTCGCAGCCAATGCCGAGCTGCATCAGGCCCAGACAGCCATCATAGCCGCCATGGCGGCCGCCCAGAGCGACGACATTACTTTGAGTGTTCCCTCTAACAATACTCACGGGTTAACCGATAATTGGTGGGCAGGCGAGGCAGAGTGTGTAAAGGTGCTTGGAACAGACGGCACGACTTGGTATGATGCTGTCGATTACTGCTATGGACCCTTCAAAGCCGCGTACTTCGTCGAAACGGCCGGTACTGACCCTGAGCATTTGGGTGCGATAACCAATGGCAACCCTGTGTTGAGTGGCGGTGGTGGTTGGGGTACTAGCATTGTATGGGACGCGGCCAACAATTGCTGGACTAGCGCAAGCTAATGTTGCGAGACTTGGTTGTCTTATCGAAAGGGCATTGTCACAGGCGAGGCATTCACAGGTTGGCAATTGAGCAAGGAAGGATTGTCGAATCATTGTTGCGTTAGTCTCGTCAGCAGACCTAGAGAGGATAGGCATTACTTAGACCAGACATTCCATTAAAGCACGATGACATAATCATTATTTCAGATTTTAGGCTCAGCGTTGCGTGAGCCACTTTTGCTGTTATCAGCTATTGTCGTTTTTATTGCTATGGTATTATCGTTATTTGCTCCTTAACGCTATAGTATATCTTAGACACCGCACAGAATGTATCTCGGGGTAAACTGCCTTGTCTTGTGAACATCCAGCTTTGCCGTGTGAACAGCTAGCTTCAACCTTCTGATTGATACTCAGCAAGGTAAACTTATAATAAATCATGGAAGCTAGGCGACTTAGTATGGCGTCCTTGGAATTTTGGAGAGACTAAGCGAAGCGGAATAGTGCAACCTTTTTCAACCTTCTGCATTACAGTAATGGGATTCATTAAAGTGCAAAGTCTAAATTGGGAAGAATATGAGGCTATTTAGCTAATATAGAAAGGAGTAGAAGATGATAAATAATATACCGATTGTGACTATTGTTATTGGTGTTATATTGGTGGGTGTAGCATTATTCGTTTTAAGTAGGCGAAAAGCGGTGAAGCTAGAAGAAATACTAGAAGGAATGAGTAGGAAACGGAAGGAAGCGTTCTACGCACAATGGATAATAGGAATTGTTATAGCATTAGCAGCTGCCATTTTTATGTTTGATGGCTATATCCTAGGAGAAAATACCACAGGTATTTCCACAGTCATAGGTATTGTTGGGATTGGTCTAATAGCAACTTCCAATATAAGGTTACTACCTGTCAAGCGTAAATAAAGCCGATTGGTGTTTCATCAGTTAGCCTGACGACTGGCTGGGTGGATTTGGAGAAGGCAACGGAGAAGTGGGTGGAAATCAAATGTAAGCTATCCTCAAACTTGCCCACCGCTAACCTGTTTATAGAGTTGAAGAGCATCATCAAAGGTTAGTGATTTCGAGTAGCGTTCGACCATCGCAATGATTTCCCAGCCACCTAAGGCTTGAACCACCCTTGTAGATAAGCCTGACTTAACTTGGTGAACAGCGAAGCCTCTTCTGAAGCTATGGGGATTACACCTGATAACAGTCTCCTTACTTAGCCTCTTGAGCGCGAGAAATTATGAACTGCTCCAGTAGCTCAGTTGTGAACTTTTGTGAACATTTTGTAGCTGAATTAGTGGTGGGCGGTAGAGGACTTGAACCTCTGACCTCCTGTGTGTAAGACAGGCGCTCTCACCACT
>Ga0315539_1000204_pt1 | contig 45760 bp, 35 predicted proteins | sample SalMarSW160150MG_FD_203097 | JGI IMG/M metagenome (GOLD analysis project Ga0315539, IMG submission 203097) | Salt marsh sediment microbial communities from the Plum Island Ecosystem LTER, Massachusetts, United States - Salt Marsh Sediment SW1601-150 ...
TATCTTTAAATGTCCAAAAAAAGTGGTCCAGGCCCAGATCATGGAGTCAGGTATTAAATATATTAGCAACAATGTATCCAGAGAGATTAGGTCTAGATTGAAATGACACACTTAATTGAACATAACCCAAAATTGTGTTCATACATTATAGCATAAGGAGTTTGTCTGTTAACTACTGCAAACATTCTGTTGACAATCCCAGTTCAACGATTACACGGTTAAACGATTCAACTCCTCAGCCTATATAATTAATTCGTCTTGTATTCGTACTTAACGTCTTCAAGGTCACGGTTGGCCTTAATAATCTTCTCTTTAAGGTTATCCTTGAACTTTCCCAGTTCACTGCGTACATTCTTGTCGGCTGTGGCAATGATCTGTGCTGCCAGGATACCTGCGTTCTGTGCAGCATTTATACCCACAGTAGCAACGGGTATGCCTGGAGGCATCTGTACGATGGAAAGCAGTGAGTCAAGTCCTTCAAGAGAAGCTTTAACCGGTACACCTATCACGGGCAGTGTGGTCATAGCTGCAATAACACCAGGAAGGTGTGCTGCCATGCCTGCGGCTGCAATTATAACTTTTATTCCCCTGCCTGCTGCGTCCCTGGCAAATCTCTCGACCTCAGCGGGTGTACGGTGAGCCGATAATGCATTAATCTCAAAGGGTATTTTGAAATCATTAAGTATGGCTGCTGCTTTCTCCATCACGGGTAGGTCAGATGTGCTGCCCATGATAATACTTACTCTTGGCTTCATATTATACAGTTTTATTTAAGTTTGAAACAAAAATAAGGCATATATTTTATATTTTCGCATCAATACTTGAATCCATCATCAGGCCTGCGTATGAATAAAATAAAAATTAAAGACAAGATCTTTGAAAAATTTATAGGAGAAAAGGAGATCCTGGAAAAGGTAAAGGAAATGGCACGGCAGATAGAGAATGAACACAGGGGGAAAGACATTCTCTTCCTGAGCATACTGAATGGCTCCTATGTTTTTACTGCTGACCTGCTCAGGAACATTAATCTGAATGTGAAAGTTTCATTTATGAAATTATCCTCCTACAGCGGTGATAAGTCAACGGGAGAAATAAAGAGGCTTATTGGCCTGAATGAGGACCTGCGAAACAGGACCGTAATTATTCTTGAAGATATTATTGATACAGGACAGACCCTTGGTGGTGCTATCGAAGACTTAAAGGGTAAGGGAGCTGAAGATTTCAAAGTAGCGACCCTGCTGTTTAAACCTCATGCTTACACAGGTTCTCACAGGATCGATTACCTGGGCTTTGAGATACCCAATGATTTTGTTATTGGCTATGGTCTCGATTTTGATGGTTTCGGTCGCAATCTCAGGTCGGTATACAGGATTATTGAAGATAAGAATGAATGAGCAACATAAACTTAAGGTCATGACTAATTTTTTAATTTTTGGACCCCCGGGATCTGGCAAAGGTACACAATCGGTGAAGCTGGCATCAGAATTCAATCTCATACATCTTTCGACAGGTGATATGCTGAGGGAAGAAGTGGCTGCTCAGACTGAACTGGGAAGGAAGGTAGAGGGTATCATGAAGAGAGGGGAGCTTGTTCCTGACGAGGTCGTAATCCAGATGATTGCCGAAAGGATTGATTCAAATCCCCGTGCAAATGGTTTTATTTTTGACGGCTTCCCGCGCACTGTTGACCAGGCCAGAGCCCTGGATAAAACGCTTGCCGAAAAAAACACATCGATATGCAAAATGCTGATGCTTGAGGTTGAATATGAAGAATTAGTCAGGAGGTTGCTTTTAAGAGCTGAAGTTTCAGACCGGCCTGATGACAAAGACGTAAATATTATTGAAAACAGAATAATGGTTTACAAGGAGAAGACAGAGCCCGTAATAGCTTACTACAGGAGCGATGGCAAATACCTGCCGGTGAATGGCATGGGTGATATAAAGGAAATATTCAGTCGCCTGAGTGAAACGCTGGCAGCTTGCATTTAATATAATATGTCAGAGAGTAATTTTGTTGATTATGTAAAGATATTCTGCCGTTCCGGGAAGGGCGGAAGCGGGTCTGCACACCTGCGCAGAGAAAAGTATGTTCCAAAAGGTGGGCCAGATGGAGGCGACGGAGGAAGGGGCGGACATATTATACTCAGGGGAAATAAGCAATTATGGACACTTATACATCTGAAATACCGGAAACATGTATTTGCAGGTAACGGTATGCCGGGATCATCATCAATGAAGACAGGGGCCACAGGGGAAAATATATACCTTGATGTGCCACTGGGGACAGTGGCCAAAAATGCTGAAACAGGTAAGCAATTGCTGGAGATAACAGCTGACGGTGAAGAAAAGATACTTCTGAGGGGAGGAAGGGGAGGATTGGGTAATGTTCATTTTAAATCGTCGGTGCGCCAGACACCAAGATATGCCCATCCAGGGGAACCGGAAAAGAAAGATTGGTTTATCATCGAGCTCAAGGTGCTCGCTGATGTCGGGCTTGTAGGTTTCCCGAATGCAGGTAAATCTACTCTCCTGAGTGTTGTATCGGAAGCCAGACCAAAGATTGCAGATTATCCTTTCACCACACTTGTACCTAACCTTGGCATTGTGGCCTACCGTGATTATAAATCGTTCATTATCGCCGATATCCCTGGTATAATTGAGGGGGCGCATGAGGGTAAAGGATTGGGTGTCAGGTTTCTGAGGCATATAGAAAGAAATTCTGTACTACTTTTCCTTGTTCCTGCCGACAGCAGGGATATAATGAATGAGTACAAGGTGCTGCTTGATGAACTGGGAAAATATAACCCGGACCTGCTTGATAAAAACAGAGTACTGGCCATAACAAAATCAGACCTGCTGGATGATGAGCTAATGGATGAATTACGGGGAGAGATAGATATTACACCTTATGTATTTATTTCATCTGTTTCAGGCTTAGGGATTGACAGCCTGAAAGATATTTTATGGAAATCGCTTAATGACTAATAAATAAATATCTATATGATAGAAAAGCTTGACCAGGACCTTTTTCTTCTTCTTAATGCCATTCACTCACCGTGGTGGGATAAGTTCATGGTGCTGGTAAGCGCCAAACTGACCTGGGTACCATTATATGTTTTTATACTGGTACTGCTGGCAATAAAATACAAACGTTCATTACTTTTAATCATACCCCTTGTAATCCTGGCAATTACTGCTTCAGACCAGCTGTCGGTACATGCATTCAAGGAAGTGTTCCATCGCCTGAGGCCCTGCCACGAGCCTCTACTGGCCGGGCTGGTCCATACTGTGGATGATAAATGCGGTGGGATGTATGGCTTCGTATCATCACATGCAGCCAATTCATTTGCAGTGGCAGTGCTGAGCCTGGGACTGGTAAAGAAAAAGTGGTTTACAGTATTGATTTTATTCTGGGCTGCACTTGTATCTTACAGCAGGGTATACCTCGGGGTCCATTATCCCGGTGATATATTAGGGGGGGCAATACTGGGGGCATTACTGGCTTATGGTTTCCTGGCCCTGTTCATGCTCCTGGATGAAAAGATAGTTTATAATTCAAACTTCTTCCGGCCTGAAAGAAAGAAAAATGCTGATAATCAATAATAATATTTATGATCCATGGTTTAACCTGGCTGCCGAGGAATACTTATTCAGAAATTATACCGGCAATATATTCATGTTATATATAAACAGCAGGTCGGTGATAATAGGGAAGCATCAGAACCCGGCGGAAGAAGTAAATGCAAGGTGCCTCAGGGAGAATAATATACCACTGGTAAGGAGGATTTCAGGGGGTGGAGCTGTATACCATGATGAGGGGAACCTGAATTATACTTATATACGAAATACTTCTGATGGAAAACAGATAGATTTTTCTGCATGCAACATGCCAATCATCTCATTTCTGCAGGAGCAGGGGGTAGATGCATACTCAGGGGAGAAAAACGAGATCAGGATTGATGGAATGAAATTATCAGGCAATGCAGAGCACGTATTCAAGAACAGGGTTTTGCACCATGGTACGATCTTATTTTCAGCCAACCTTGAGCTTATGTCCCGGTGCCTGGAAAGAACAGCTGCAGTCATCACGAGCAGGGCTGTACAGTCGAACCGTACCAGTGTATGCAACCTTCAGGACAGGATGCCGGGAATCGCAGGGATATCAGAATTGAAAGAAAAGCTCCTGGATCATATATCACTCACAAACCCGGATTCTGAACCCTACAAGTTCAACGGCAGTGATATTGAAAATATTAGAAAGATCAAAAAGGAAAAATTCACAACATGGGAGTGGAATTATGCCTGGGGCCCTGAATATACCTTTTCCAAAAAAATCATTATCAGGGGAAATCAGTCTGATATTCAGATGAAGGTGTCAAAGGGGATTATCAGTGAATGCAAATTTTCGGGTCCTGCCCCCTGGAAGAAGGTTGAATATTTATTGCTGGGTGCCAGACATAATTATGATGATATTGCCCGGGTGATGAAAGACAATAGATTAACATCAGACAGTGATCTGATATATAATTTCTTAATGTAGTAAGTATGGATCTTATAAAATCGTTATTTACCTGGATTTTCGGTGTGCTGTTCATAGTACTTATGTTCCCTTTTACAGTTATTATGTGGATTGTGACGGCACCTTTTGGTTCAGGCAACTTCCTGGTACATCGCTGGCTATCATTCCAGGGCAGGGTGCTTATTAGGGTCAGTCCGCTATGGAAACTTCAGGTAACGGGAAGGGAAAATTACGTGCCAGGGGGGAATTATGTCATGATATCCAATCACCAGTCGCTGCTCGATATTCCCGTAGTGAAGTGCCTGAGACTGGATTACAGGTGGGTATCAAAGGTTGAGAATTTCCGTGTCCCGGTCCTGGGTCAGTCAATGCGCCTGGCCGGTTACATATCACTTACAAGGGGTGAAAAAGAAAGTGTCATAAAGATGATGGAGCAATCGGCGAAAGCATTAAGAAATGGTGAATCAGTGTTTATCTTCCCGGAGGGGACACGTTCACCGGACAGTCAGATCAGAAGGTTCAAAAGCGGTGCCTTCAGACTGGCGCTGGAAACAAATACACCGATCCTGCCCGTGTTAATTGACGGAACAGGTGCGGTATTACCAAGGAAAGGATTTATTTTCAGCTCAGGGCATAAACTGAAAATGAAAATACTGAAGCCAATTTACCCTGCTGAATTCGTGAGTGATGATCCTGATCAGCTGGCATCAGCAGTGAAATCGATGATGCAAGAAGCCCTGGAAGAATTAAGGCAGCATGACAGGAAATAAAGTAAATAAGAATATTCTCAGGAAGTTCGGGTATAAGGCCGATCAGCAGGGGATAATAAACAGGTATCTCAGGGAAATGGGAAAGTGGGATAATCATCTGCACAAATGCAGGAAGTATATACTTGATTCGTTACAGTATCATAAACCGGATGTTGTTACATTTCTTGGAAGCGGATGGTTGCTTGATATCCCTCTTGAAGAAGTTGAGGAAAAATGCAGAACAATAAATCTTGTAGATCTTATGCGCCCGTCTCAGGTCAGGCATAAAGTATCAGGGTTAAACAAGGTGAAATTATATGAGCACGACTTAACCGGTGGTGCGTTGGAAGGAATACGGAAGGCCTGCAGAAAGAAACTTGATATTAATGACATCGATATACCGGTATATGAACCGGGGTTTGAGACAGGTCTGGTCTTTTCAGTTAATGTTCTTACCCAGCTCGACAGTCTGCCGGCTGATTTTCTTCTCCATAAGACGAAGATGGAGCATAGAGAAATAGACAAACTGAGAAAGGCATTACAGGCAGCACATGTCAGGTACTTAAAAAATATTGATTCAATACTGATTACAGACTATATTGAATACCTGAAGGCAGGAGATAAAATGACAGGACATAATGACCTTGTTTATACACCACTGCCAGATGGTAGGCGAACAGAGGAATGGACCTGGGAATTTGACAGCAGCGGTAAATATTACAAAGGTAAGAATGTAATATTCGGGGTAAAAGCAATTGACCTAGTAAAAGAGTGATATGAAAAACATAAAACAGGTATACACTGACAATGCAATAAAATACAGAAACCTTCTAGACAAGGCGGGTAAAAAATTACTATACCTGTCACTTTTAAGACTCTGTGTTTTTATTGCAGGGATCGTACTTCTTGTTTTACTGTGGCGAATTAGCCATGTGGCAGCAATAGGTGCTTTCATAATAGCTGTTATTATATTCATTTTTCTGCTCAAGAAATATTCTGATCAAAGTTTCAAAAAAGCATTTTACGATAACCTTCTGCAAATAAATGAAAAAGAGATAAGGGGCTTGAATGATGACCATACTTGCTTCGATGGCGGTGATGAATATATTGATCCCCATCATGACTTTTCACACGATATTGATCTTTTCGGTAGTGATTCATTATACCAGTACCTTAACAGGACCTGCACTGGCAGGGGTAAGGATTTCCTTGCAGAATGGCTGATGTCACCATCAGTGTTAAGCAACAAAATAGGGGAAAGGCAGGAAGCTATAAAGGAACTATCAGGGATGGTACAATGGAGACATGAGTTCAATGCTTACGGGATGATGGGGATCACTGATGCAACAGCCATAAATGAGTTCAATACCTGGCTCAAAGAGGAACCAAAGTATCTTAATAACAGGACCTACAATTTGCTGCGTATTCTTATGCCCGTTTTAACATTTATACTTCTTGTATTAACGATCACAGACATCCTGCATTACTCACTGTTTATTATGATATTTCTTCTTAACCTGGGTATTATTTCAGTAAATCTCAGGAAGATAAACAATATACATGCCAGGGTTTCAAAGAAACACAGTATGTTTAAAACCTTAAGTCACCTGGTAATACATTTTGAGGATCGTAAATTCAGTTCAGCTTATATAAATAATCTGCAAAAGGTTTTGTCGGCCGGGGATGAATTGGCTTCACTCAGCATTAAAAAACTGTCGAAGATAATACAGGCTTTTGACAGCAGGTTGAACATGTTAATGGCTTTACCGTTAAATGGTTTTCTGCTGTGGGATCTACAATGCATTAACAAACTGGAATTATGGAAGAAGTCAGCCAGTGAGCTTCTTCCACAATGGTTTGATAACCTTGGCCAGGCAGATGCTCTCTGCAGCCTGGCTAATTACGCAGGGAATAATGAATATTATTGTTATCCTGTGATATCTGACGGGAATGAATATCTCTCGTCCACAAGGCTCGGTCACCCTCTTATCCCGGTGCATACCAGGGTAAGCAATGATTTTACAATACGCAAAAAAGGCGAAATAAATATTATTACAGGTGCGAATATGGCAGGGAAGAGCACCTTTTTACGTACCGTAGCTATAAATATGGTTCTTGCAATGACGGGGGCACCGGTATGCGCTGATGAATTTACCTTTACCCCATGCAATGTATATTCCAGTATGCGGACAACAGACTCACTCTCAGACAGGGAGTCATATTTCTATGCAGAGCTCAAAAGGCTGAGGGTACTGAAAGAGAGGCTGGAAAACAGAGAAAACATATTCTTCCTGCTTGACGAAATACTAAAAGGTACCAATTCAGAGGATAAGAGTAAGGGTTCACAAGTGTTCTTAGAGAAAATAATTAAATATGACGCCACAGGAATAGTTGCCACCCATGATATCCTGCTCGGAAGGCTGGAGAATAACTATGATAGTGTGAGGAACAGATGTTTTGAAATTGAGATTGAAGGGGATGAAGTGATATTTGATTATATACTCAGGAACGGGATGACAACGAAAATGAATGCAGCTATCCTGATGAAACAAATGGGCATCATTTAGTACCCTCCTGTACCTTTTTTTAAACAGGTATCTGTTTTTGTAATTCGCAGGCACACAGTTGGTAAAGCCTGATTGCCGTTAATTTAAACTATAAAGAGCTATTTTCACCGTGTTTTATTGTTGAAAAATCGCTTACAAAGCAGTCCCGCTTTTGATTATATTTGCGCAAAATCCGTTTTAAATGGTAGCTAATTATTCTGAAGAGAACATTAAGACTCTTGAATGGAGGGAACATATACGGCTAAGACCCGGTATGTACATAGGTAAACTTGGTGATGGGTCATCACAGGATGATGGTATATATGCCCTGTTTAAGGAGGTGACAGATAATTCAATCGATGAGTTCATGATGGGCAATGGTAAGAAGATAGATATAAGCATTGCCGATCGTGAAGTTTCAGTAAGGGATTATGGTAGGGGGATACCGCTTGGTAAGCTTCTTGATGTGGCTTCAAAAATGAATACGGGAGCAAAGTATGACTCAAAGGCATTTAAAAAATCAGTGGGCCTTAACGGGGTAGGCATAAAAGCTGTAAATGCCCTTTCAAGCAAGTTTTTGGTAAGGTCAGTAAGGGATGGCAAGGCCAGGGAGGTCGAATTCGAAAAGGGGAATATTATAAGAGAGACTGATATATTCCCTTCTGATGAGCCGAATGGTGTTCTTACAAGCTTTATCCCGGATGAAGAGATGTTTGGTGATTATCATTTTATCTCTGAGAATGTTGAAGCGATGATAAGAAATTACGTATACCTCAACGTGGGTTTGACTATCAACTTTAACGGCGAAAAATTCCAGTCTAAAAATGGCCTTCTTGACCTTCTGAATGAAAATATGGCCAGGGAAGGACTCTATCCTATTATTCATCTTAAGGGTGATGATATTGAGATAGCTTTATCTCATGGTAACCAGTATGGTGAAGACTACTACAGTTTTGTCAATGGTCAGAATACAACGCAGGGAGGCACACACCTGGCGGCATTCAAAGAGTCGCTGGTTAAGGCGATAAGAGATTTTTTCAGAAAAGATTTTGAACCTTCAGATATAAGGACTTCAATAATAACAGCTCTAAGCATAAAGGTTGAAGAACCTGTGTTTGAATCGCAGACCAAAACAAAGCTTGGTTCAAAAAATATGGCTCCGGGGGGTCCCTCGGTAAGGAATTTTATCGGTGAGTTTGTTAAGAAATCTATTGATGATTATCTGCATAAAAACCCGGAGGTAGCACAGGCTATTCTGAATAAGATACTTGAATCAGAAAAAGAGCGGAAGGCAATTTCTTCAATAAAGAAACTTGCCAGGGAGAGGTCAAAAAAGGCCAACCTGCACAATAAGAAGCTCAGGGACTGCCGTATACATTATGACACCAACCATAATCACCGCCTTAATTCAACGATATTTATTACAGAGGGTGACTCGGCCAGTGGTTCAATTACCAAATCACGAAATGTTGAGACACAGGCTGTCTTCAGCCTCAGGGGCAAGCCACTGAATACATATGGCCTTACAAAAAAGATAGTATACGAAAATGAGGAGTTTAACCTGTTGCAGGCTGCCCTTAACATAGAGGAAGGAATAGACAACCTGAGGTATAATAATGTTGTTATTGCAACAGATGCCGACGTCGACGGGATGCATATAAGACTGTTATTGCTCACTTTCTTCCTGCAGTTCTTTCCCGACCTTATAAAGAAAGGTCACCTGTATATTCTCCAGACCCCCCTTTGGCGTATCAGGAACAAGAAAGAAACAAGGTATATATATACCGATAAAGAGAAGCAAAAAGCAATAAATGAACTTGGTGCCAATCCTGAGATAACAAGGTTCAAGGGGCTGGGGGAAATATCACCTGAAGAATTCAAGTATTTTATCGGTAAGAATATGAGGCTTGAACCAGTAAGGTTAAAACGGAATGATTCAGTTAAGGATTTCCTTAATTTCTATATGGGTAAAAACACACCCGACAGGCAGGAGTTTATAATAGAAAACCTGAGGTTTGAAGAAGACATCGTAGAGGAAGAAGTACAACTGCTTGAAGACAGTTAATTTTTTGATGGTAAAGATTTGTGTGGTATGAGTAAAAATACTCCGGAGAAGGGTAGAAAAAATATTGATTACGATAAGGATGCCAGTGCAGAAAGCAGATCAGCTGAAGAGATGCTGAAGGTTACAGCCCTATCGGGTATGTACGAAGACTGGTTTCTTGATTATGCATCTTATGTAATCCTTGAGAGGGCAGTACCTCATATTACTGACGGACTAAAGCCTGTTCAGAGACGGATACTGCATTCAATGAAGAGGATGGATGACGGCCGGTTTAATAAGGTGGCCAATATTATTGGCCATACAATGCAGTTCCATCCACATGGTGATGCTTCAATAGGAGATGCGCTTGTTCAGCTCGGGCAAAAAAACCTCCTGATTGAAACCCAGGGGAACTGGGGTAATATGCTTACAGGTGACGGTTCTGCAGCACCGCGATACATAGAGGCAAGGTTGTCGAAGTTTGCACTTGACGTGGTATTTAATCCAAAAACAACAGAATGGAAACAGTCATACGACGGCAGGAATAAGGAACCCGTTACATTACCTGTGAAGTTTCCGCTATTATTGGCACAGGGAGTTGAAGGTATTGCTGTCGGACTGGCTTCAAAAATACTTCCACATAATTTTATTGAGATTGTTGATGCTGCTATTCTGTACCTTCAGGACAATGATTTTGAATTATTCCCTGACTTTTCTACTGGCGGGATGATAGATATGTCAAAGTATAACGATGGCCTGAGGGGAGGTAATGTAAAGGTAAGGGCAAAGATAGAGAAACTGGACAAGAAGACACTTGTGATAACAGAGATACCTTATTCAAGAACTACGGGTAGCCTCATCGATTCAATAATCAAAGCGAATGACAAAGGGCAGATAAAAATAAAGAAGATAGATGATAATACTGCTGAAAATGTGGAAATAGTAATCCAACTGGCAGGCGGTGTATCACCCGATAAAACAATTGATGCATTATATGCTTTCACCGATTGTGAAATATCAATATCGCCCAATGCATGTGTAATCTTCAATAATAAACCTGAATTTATTGGTGTAAGCGATATACTTAGACGTACAGTAGATAATACAGTTAGTCTGCTGAAGAATGAACTGGAAATACGACAGCAGGAGCTTGAAGAAGAATGGCACTTGTCATCGCTGGAGAAAATATTCATTGAAGAAAGAATATACCGTGATATTGAAGAATGTGAGACATGGGAAGCAGTTATCGAAGCTATTGATAAAGGACTGGATCCATTTAAGCCAAAGCTCAAAAGGGAAGTGATCAGGGATGATATAATAAAGCTTACGGAGATAAAGATCAAAAGAATATCAAGATATGATGTAAATAAAGCAGACAAGCATATTAAGGAAATTGAAACCGAGCTTGACGAGGTAATAAACCACCTTGCCAATATTATACCATTTACTATCAATTATTTCAGACAGATAAAGAAAAATCACAGTAAGGGAAAGGAAAGAAAAACCGAAATAAAAAACTTCGACCAGATAGAGGCAACAAAGGTGGCTGCAAATAATGCCAAGCTCTATTATAATAAAGATGAAGGCTTTATTGGCACATCACTTAAAAAGGATGAATATGTGTGTGACTGTTCAGATATCGACGATATTATAGTATTCCTAAAAGACGGGACATACCTAGTAACCAAGGTGTCGGAAAAACAATTTGTAGGCAAGGACATAATATATGCAGGTGTATTCAGGAGGAATGATAAGCGTACAATCTATAATATTGTTTACCAGGATGGAAAGAAAGGCTATATTATGGTGAAGAGATGCGCGATAACAAGTATTACACGCGACAGGGAATATGATATTACAAAGGGAACAAATGATTCCAGAATATTATATTTCAGTGCCAATCCAAATGGTGAAGCTGAGGTGATAAAGGTATATCACCGCCCGCGCCCAAGGCTGAAGAAGCTTGCTTTTGAATTCGATTTCAGCAAACTGGCCATCAAAGGCCAATCCTCAATGGGCAATATCCTTACAAGGAATGCAGTGCAAAAGATAAGCCTTAAGGAAAAAGGGTTGTCTACCCTGGGAGGAAGAAAAATATGGTTTGACGATACGGTCTCAAGGCTGAACGCTGATTCACGCGGCAAGTACCTTGGCGAATTCAGTGCCGATGACAAGATCATGGTTATAACAAAGGACGGTATGGCACGGCTCAGTAATTTTGACCTTGCAAATCATTTTGAAGATAATATTCTTATTATCGAAAAGTACAGACCGGGTGTTGTTTACTCGGCTATATACTGGGACGCTGAAGTTGAATATTATTATTTAAAAAGGTTCAGGATTGAAGAAACAGAAAAACCCTTCTGTTTTATAAGTGAACATCCTGATTCAAAGTTGATAAGCCTCACCGTAGTCGAATATCCCCGATTTGAAATTGAATTCGGGGGTAAGAATAAAGGCAGGGATAATGAAATCATAGAGGTGGCTGAATTCATTGGGGTAAAGAGTTACAAGGCAAAAGGGAAACGCCTGACAAACTACAGTGTTGAGAATATCAAGGAGATTGAACCTGTTGTGCTCAGAGAATCGGATCAGAAGGAGGAGGAGGAAGAAGAGGATATTAAGCCGCCAAAACATACAGAACAAAATAATAATTCCCAGATGACCCTCGAACTTTAGTTACCGGTTATAACCGGACAAAGAAATAAAAACCTTGATATGATAGTATACCTGATAGGTTTTATGGGCTCAGGCAAATCAACCTTTGGCAGAAGAATGGCTTCACGATCAGGATGGAAATTTGAAGACCTGGACTCACTAATAGAAAATGTTGAGGGAAGGCCTGTGCGGGATATATTTAAAGAATCGGGTGAAGACTATTTCAGGGAGGTCGAGGCCACTGCCTTAAGGAACATTCCTGAGGGGGATAATATTGTCATTGCCTGTGGAGGTGGAACGCCATGTTATAAGGACAATATGGCGTTTATGAACCGGGCAGGTGTAACTGTATACCTTAAGCATGATGCAGCAACTCTTACCGGCCGGCTTACGAATGCGAGAAAAGTACGCCCCCTGCTTGAAGGAATGGATCGCGGAGAGATGGGAAAATATATAAATACCAAACTGGCTGAGAGAGAAGAATGGTATAATAAAGCACAACTGATAATCGATGGTTTGAAGGCTGACCCGGGCAAGCTGATGGATATTCTTTTATTTCGTCCGCCTTATGATAACGAACCGGGTCAATATTAATATATTTTGCAGTTGGAAAGGTTTGTAACAATTAAGCAATGAACGACGTATTACTACGTTATATTATCTGAATATACCTTTGAATTAATCTAACTTCGTGAAAGAGTGTTCAGATTATTTAGCTAAATTAGTATGTTGAAAGGTTTTCTGGAATGGAATTAGGTTTATTTAAAATCTCTGGTACAGCAAGGGAGGAACGCAGCATTATTGGAATGCTGTTGTTTCAGTCTGTTTTTCTGGGCATATATTATGGCATTTTCAATATTATTGCTCACGCGATATTCCTTTCAAGGTTTGATGAAACCAGTTTGGCCAGGGCTTATATTTTAAGTGGACTTGTTGGTATAGGGTTAACATATCTGTACTCAATTTTCAGGTCAAGGCTGCGTTTTTCTTTTTTTTCGGTTATAAACCTCGGTTTTATTTTCCTGGTTACATTATGTATCTGGATAATCCTTAGTACAGGACCTGAATCCTGGGTTGTATATTCTTTCTTTATCATGCTGGGTCCTCTTTTTATTCTAATAATGCTGGGTTACAGGGGCACAGCCAGGCGCTTATTCATCTTACGACAGGAAAGAAAAATGGCTGGCATTATAGATGCAGGCCTGATAGCGGGTATGATAATAAGCAGTTTTTCGGTTCCGGCCTTGCTATCATTCAGTATCGATACACATAATATTCTTCTTATAAGTGCTTTCAGTATCCTCGTGGCAGTGTTTGTCCAACAGATGCTTGTAAAAAGGCATAAATTGAAGCTTAATGAAAAACAATATTCAGATCAGGGCAAGGTTGATCCAAAGGTTTTCAGGGATAACAGATATATACGGTCAATGGGTATTTTCATCATTCTCTCAGTCCTGGTTCTCTTTTTTATACAGTACTCGTTTATGGCAGTGACAAGGCTTAGGTACCCTGAAGAGATTGAGATGGCCAGGTTCCTTGGCTTATTTGAAGGCAGCATGATGGTATTTACCCTGCTGATACATACATTTCTATTTTCTTACCTCATAAAAAACCAGGGTCTTAAGATTACTCTTGCTTTATCCCCGGTGCTTATAGGCTTAATTACAATAGTGGCTTTGATTACAGGTTCTGCAAGGGGATTTATACCAGGAACATCAGGTTTCCTGATCTTCTTCCTGATACTGGCTCTCAGCAGGTTATTTTCCCGGGCCTTAAATCTTTCTGTAGAAAAACCAGCTTTCAGGGTTCTTTATGAAACACTGGAGGAAAAACTCGGAAACAATGTACGATTTGCACTTGGTGGTTCAGTAAATGAAATAGGTGCACTGACATCAGGTTTGATTCTTACAGGGTTGGGAGCACTTACTTTTGTTAAGCTGATCCATTTTTCGTGGGTACTCGCAATCATTATTGCATTCTGGTTGATTTTTGCCCTGCGCCTGTATAACAGGTACAGGGAATCAGTAAAGGAAACACTTCAGTCAAGAAGGTCAAAGAGTGAAGTTGAGAGAGAAGAGGAAGTACATGGAAGATTTGATTCAGTAAGTTCATCAGGATTTTTTATTGATAATAATTATTTTGAACTGATTACCAGTTCTGAAATACATGAAAATATTACAGGTAACAGACTGCTACTACAACAGGTTATCAATAAGGCTGAGCATAGCCTGAACCCCGATATCCTGCCTTTACTTAAACATCTTATGTCAGGTGGAGTAGATAATAACGGAATAGGCACCAGGCTTAGTTCCGTTGTCAGAAATATTGAATCAGGTCTTGAGAATGAAGGACTTGGAAAGAGGAAAGACCTGCTTTCAACAATAGAGGAGAGCCATAACAGGAAGCTGCAATTACAGGCAATAATGTCACAACAGACACCCCCTGTGGTAACAGATCTTATGAGGTTGATACGTGACCAGGATATTGAGATTATTAGAGAAACAATATATATTGCAGGAAAATTCAGGGTCAAAGAATTATTGCCTGAAATTTGTGGGTGCCTTGATAACCCACCCATAGCCGGGGATGCCTATTCTGTCCTCAACAGTTTCGGTGAAGAAGCATTTTTGGCCATGGCCAGCTATTTCTATCGTTCCTCGGGCAATATAATGGTGAGGCGGCTTATTTTAAGACTTTTTGCTCAAACAGGCAGCAAGAAAGCAATTGACTATCTCCTCCCGAGGATGTCGTCTGTACACAGGTTATTAAAAAAAGAAGCTGTTGAAGGATTAGCAAGATGCGGATATAAGGCTAATGATGAAAACCGTAAAAAAATACACCAGGAAATTAAGGATATAATAGGGTTAATTACATGGAACCTGTCAGCCCGGATTACATTAAAGAACAATAATGACAAGTTGCTTTATGAGGCTATTGAAGATGAGACTAATTGGTGGTTAGAACTTATGTTTGACATGCTATCCCTCATTTATGACAGGAGCTCAATGGACCAGATTAAGGAAAACCTTAAAAAAGGAACGGTAGAGAGCATAAATTTTGCCCTTGAGATGCTCGATATTATTGTTGATGATGAGATAAAACCACAGCTGACAGCCCTTCTAAACGATATACTGCCTGGCAGTAAGGTTAAAAACCTCTTCCACTTTTACCCCGGTTATATAGCTGATTATGAATTACTCGTCCAGGAACTGATTAATAAGGACTATAATCATATAGGGATATGGACAAAAGTATGTGCTATAAGGAGCCTTTACGGGCTGCTCAAACCGGCGGAAACAGATTTTCTTGTTGCGCTTCTTTTTGGTGTACACAGGATATTGAGGGAAGAAGCCTGCAAGTTCCTGCAGGCTAATTATGATGATGTCTACAAAAGTTGTTCGTACCGTTTACCAAGAATATATCGAGATCAACTCGATGATCTGTTGACAGACCATATTAAAGATAATGAACTTTTGTATAACAAGCTTAAGTCATTATCAATGATTTTCCCCGGTATACCCAGGAACAAGCTGATTAATATGGCAGAAGATCTTATCCTGATAAATAGAGAACAGGTGGCATCAATTGAACCTGGAACTGACTTTGTTATGTGGCCTGTGGATTATGGTAGTGGAAACAACCGGGATACACTTTATTTTAACTGGCATACGACAGGACAGACTTTTAATACAGAGAAAATAGAGAACGAAACGGGAGATTATTATTTACTTTATCTCAGGTCTATAGAACTATTTGTGTTTTATGATCCTGAAAGTTCACCACAGCTGGTAAAGTACATGGATAATATTCTTGTGTAAAACAGACAGGGAACAGGCTATGATTAGTTATTGATATTTAAATTATTATAAACAAAATGCCAGAAAAAGAACATTCAGTTAAAGGTGGGTTTAACCCGTTTCCCGGGCTCAGACCTTTTACCCCTGAAGAAAGTGACCTTTTCTTTGGAAGGGAAGGTCAGAGCGAGGAAGTATTGAGCAAGCTAAAGCATAACAGGTTTATTACTGTTATAGGTACCTCAGGCAGTGGCAAATCATCGCTTGTCTTTTGCGGTATAATACCGCACCTGGTTGACCTGGAAGGAGAAAAAATAAATAAGTGGCAGGTGTTAAATATGCGACCTGGGAATGACCCGCTGGGGAACCTGATCAGTATGCTTACTGGCAGTATTCCGGCTGAAAAGCATAAAACACTTGATAGAACAATCATAGAGAGTGTAATCAGGAAGGACGAAAAGGGGCTTATTAATGCTGTCAATAAATTGAAAATAATAAAAGACAGTAAGACCTTATTTATTATTGACCAGTTTGAGGAATTATTCAGGTATAAGGCTGCTGCAAAGTCAGGAGATGGAAAAGGGAATAACAGATATTTTATGGATCTGCTGGTAAATGCAGTGAAAGATCCATCATCAGGCATTTCAGTTATAATGACCATGCGCTCGGATTATATTGGTAATTGCGCTCAGTTTCAGGGACTGACCGAGTTGATAAACAAAAGTAATTACCTTATACCTCATATGTCTGAGGATGATTACAGGAAAGCAATAACCTGCCCGGCCGAATATGCAGGAACTAAAATCGAAAGTGAACTTGTTGACCTGCTTATAAGTGAAATAGGAGACAGGACCGACCAGTTGCCTGTACTGCAGCATGCTTTAATGAGAACCTGGGACAACTGGCAGTCAATGGGGATGTCAGATAAGCCAATTTCAATAGCTAATTATAGCGCTATCGGGAAGATGTCAGGAGCTATGTCAAGACATGCGGATGAAACGTTTGAGGAGCTTAACAGCAGGGAACAGGAAATTTGTGAGACCATTTTCAGGACGATTACGGAAAAAGGCCCGGATAACAAAGGTGTAAGGCGTCCCACAAGGTTGAGCACTATTGCAGCTATTGCCAGGTGTTCAGAAAAAGAACTTATTAAGGTTATCAATGGTTTCAGATCACCAGGCAGATCATTTATTACCCCGGCTGAAGGCATTGAGCTAAACAGTGATACGGTTATTGATATATCTCATGAGAGCCTTATGAGAATATGGGACAGGCTCAGTGAATGGGTCGACAAGGAGGCACAATCAGAGCAAATGTATCTTAAGCTGTCAGAGGCAGCTGCCATGTTCCAGGAAGGTAAAACAACCCTCTGGCGTCCGCCCGACCTGCAACTGGCACTCAAATGGAGAAAAGAAAACAAGCCTACACTTACATGGGCTGAAAGGTATAATCCGGCTTTTGAGAGGGCAATGGTATATCTCCGGACCAGTGAGAAAGAATATATTACAGAGGAAGAAAACAAACTCAGGGCACAGAAAAAAAGGTTGCGCCGCAGCCGCGTAGCAGCAATGATACTTGGTACGGCAGCCGTACTCGCAGTATTTCTTATGTTGTTTGCATTTGTTAAACGAAGTGAGGCTATGAGGGGGATACGGGTGGCTGAAGAACAGAGAAAACAGGCAACTGAACAAAAGATTATGGCAGAAAGCAATGCTAAAATAGCTATAAGGAACGCAAAAGATGCAAAGGAAAAGGAAGCCCTTGCTGTGGAAAACGTCAGTGAAGCCAGAACAGAAGCACTTGAAGCATCACGGCAGAAAGAAATTGCTAATATTAATGCACGGGAAGCACGGGAAAGAGAAACCCTGGCCTTAGCAAATGCCGAATCAGCAAAGATGAATGAAGAAATAGCCTTGAGACGCAGAATGGTGTCTATAGGTAAGTCAATGGCTGTCAGATCAGTGCAGCTAGCGGGAGAAAGCGATATACAGGTACTGCTCGCTTACCAGGCATACCTGTTCAATAAGAGAAACGGTGGTATAAATAATGATGCCGATATATATATGGGCCTGTATAATGTCGAGAAAGGATACGGTGGATTAAACTACAGTACATTTCAAGGACATAGAGAAACAGTATACAACCTTACATTCCTGCCCGGGACACAGGAATTCTGTTCCTCAGGTGCTGATGGCAGGATCCTGAGATGGAATATCCAGGATCATGAACAGGGGCCAAGTCCTGTTTTTGAGGGAAATGAAATAATTGAAGTCTTGACTGTCAGTGCTGATGGAAGACTCCTGGCATGTGGAAGTGACAGGGCTGTGATAAGGATAATACCTACATCGTGGCAGGGAACAATGTATGAGCTGACAGGGCACACAGATAAAATAAATTCACTTGCTTTCACCCCTGACAGTAAAGGCCTGGTATCTGCAGGTGTCGACGGACAGGTTATCCTGTGGAATATTGAAACCAGGGAACCTTCACTCCTGATATCTGCTGAAGAGGCTATTAATTCAGTTGATATTTCCAGCTCAGGTAAATATCTTGTGGCAGCCTCCGAAAGTGGCTTAATACATTTATGGGATATGGATAATAATTCCGACATAAATGCAATGGATACCGAAGAAGGTTCAATTTGGGTTGTAAGATTCAGAGATAATACTAATTATGCAGTGGGTTACCAGAGTGGACTCATCGAATTACGTAATGTCGAAGAAAAAACTATAACTGAATCTGTCAGTGCACATGCATCAAAGGTAACGGATATACACTTTAACGTACAACTTAACCAGATGGCAACCAGCAGCTTAGACGGGTTTGTGAAAATATGGAATTATGAAGATTTTTCTGAGCCACCAATAGCACTGGATGATAATGATGGAATGGTATACACCCTTGCTTTCAGCCCGGATGGTAAATCACTGGTATCAGGCAGCCAGGGGAATGATGCGGGCAGGAATATTATTGCAAGGTCTACACATGTTGATTATATGGCCGAAAATATGTGTCACTTGATATCACGTAACTTCACAGATGAAGAATGGTGGAGATATATAGGCAGGGATATTGAGTATGAAGAGACATGCAAGGCTGGTGATTTCAGAATAAATGTACGGCAAATAAAAGGCGATTAATTAAACATAAAAACAAGCCTCCTGTACCGGGTGGTATATAATATCAGGCATATCAGCGATGGCTGCTGAGCAGGTTATAAGAAACTGATTGCTTTCAAAAGATAGTAAACCGGATAAATTCTGTTAACATTTTATTACCTTTGCTAACTTCAATTTAAGGCTTTCATGCCTTTTTTGAAGAGTTGTATTAAATAATAGGAATTGATTATATAATGAACAATAGAGTACTGCTTATGATACTCGATGGCTGGGGACTTGGAGATGGCTCCAGATCGGATGTTATTGCAAATGTATCCACACCTAATATGGACAGGCTGTCTGAGAATTACCCATCATCACGTTTACAGGCTTCTGGAGAGAATGTTGGGTTACCGGATGGTCAGATGGGTAATTCAGAGGTAGGCCATCTGAATATAGGAGCCGGAAGAATAGTATACCAGGACCTGGTAAAGATAAACAGGGCAATTGAGAGTGGCGAATTGCAGAAGAACAAAGAGCTCGATGATGCTTTTATGTATGCCCGTGAGAAGGGCAAACAGGTCCATTTTATGGGGCTGCTGTCCGATGGGGGTGTGCATTCCTTAAACAGGCACCTCTATGCCTTATGCGATATGACACAGAATTACGGACTGGGTAAAGTCTTTGTCCATGCCTTCGGTGACGGGCGCGATACTGACCCGAAAAGCGGGAAAGGATTTCTTAAAGAATTACTTGATCATATTGACAATACCAGCGTTGAGGTGGCTTCATTTGTAGGCAGGTATTATGCCATGGACAGGGATAAAAGATGGGAAAGGATTAAACTTGCCTACGACCTGTTAACAAAGGGTAAAGGTAGTAAGGCGGAAGACATGGTTGCTGCCCTGCAGAAATCATATGATGATGGTATAACGGATGAGTTCATTAAACCCGTGGTGCATGTGGATAAAGCAGGGAACCCCATAGGTATTATCAAAGAAGGTGATGTTGTGGTGTTTATAAATTTCAGGAACGACAGGGCGCGTCAGCTGACTATTGCCCTTACCCAGGTAGATATGCCCGGGCATGGCATGAAAACCATTCCCCTTCATTATTACACTATGACTCCCTATGATGCAGAATTTAATGGACTGAAAGTTTTATTTCCCAAGGGAAATGTCAGAAATACTATTGGCCAGGTGTTGTCAGATGCAGGTCTTTCACAGCTGAGGATAGCTGAAACAGAAAAATATGCCCATGTTACATTTTTCTTCTCGGGAGGAAGGGAGGAAAAATTCAGAAATGAAAGCAGGATACTCATACCTTCACCGAAGGTTGCTACTTATGATCTGAAACCGGAAATGAGTGCTTTTGAGGTTAAAGATGCAGTAATCAAGGAAATAAATAAAGAGAAACATGATTTTATATGCCTGAATTTTGCTAATGGTGATATGGTTGGTCATAGCGGCGTTTATGAGTCGATTAAGAAAGCGATAGCTGCCGTTGATACTTGTGTTGGTGAAGTTGTAAAGGCAGCAGTGGATCATAACTACGAGGTAATAATTATTGCAGACCACGGTAATGCAGATAATGCTGTTAATCCTGATGGCAGTCCTAATACAGCCCATTCACTGAATCCTGTTCCATGTATACTGGTATCGGAGAGATATAAAAACATAAGAGAAGGAGTTCTTGCTGATGTGGCACCAACCATCCTCAGTTTAATGGGTATTGAAGCACCGGAAGAAATGACCGGGAGGTCACTTATTTAATTATATCTATGCTATCGCTTGGAAAAACAATAATATCAAGCGCTATATTCGAGGAAAAGTTTGCCTGTGATATTGAGAAATGCAGGGGACATTGTTGCCTTCATGGCGATTCCGGAGCCCCCCTGGAGGTAGAAGAAGCACAAATACTGGGGAAAATCTGGCCCATACTAAAAAAATATATGAGACCGGCAGGCATAAGGGCAGTGCAACAGAAAGGCACCAGTATGACAGATTCGGACGGGGATCTGGTTACTCCACTTATCGGTAATGCTGAATGTGCATATGCACAATATGTACATGGTATATATTATTGTGCTATCGAAAAAGCATGGATGGAGAAAAAAATATCATTCAGGAAACCCATTTCATGTCACTTATTCCCGGTCAGAATAAAAAAATATGGAGAATTTGATGCTGTTAATTATGAGGAACTGAAGATTTGCAGTCCTGCGGTGAGAAGAGGGACGGCTGAAAATATTCCGGTATACCGCTTCCTGAAGGAACCGCTCATAAGGGTATATGGAAAGCAATGGTATAATGAACTCCTGATTGCTGCTGATGAAATAAGAAAGAATAAATGAAACCGGCCACTTGGTTTAAACACTACATTTGTTAACTTTAATTCATGTAATCAAACTATACATTATGGAGACTATAAAAAACTATATTGAAGAGAATAAAGACAGGTTTCTTGAAGAACTGTTTGATCTCATAAGGATTCCTTCAGTGAGTGCCAAAGAAGAAAATAAGGAAGATATGCTGAAAGCTGCTGAATACCTGAAAAACAGCCTGATGGAGGCTGGTGCCGATAAGGCCACGATATACTCTACTGAAGGTCATCCTGTACTCGTTGGGGAGAAAATAATTGATAAGTCATTACCAACAGTGCTGGTATATGGTCATTATGATGTTCAGCCTGCAGAACCTTATGATCTGTGGAATACTGATCCATATGAACCGGTGATCAGGGATGATAAGATATGGGCCAGGGGAGCTGATGATGATAAAGGCCAGTTTTTTATGCATGTTAAGGCTTTTGAATATATGGTCCGTACAGGAAACCTGCCTTGTAATGTGAAGTTTATGATCGAAGGTGAGGAAGAGATAGGATCAGCCAGCCTTGCAAAGTTCTGTGACGGGCATAAAGATCTGCTGAAGGCAGATGTTATATTGGTGTCGGATACTACTATGATTGCACCTGATATACCTTCAATTACAACCGGACTCAGAGGACTTGCATATATGCAGGTTGAACTAACAGGCCCAAACAGGGATCTTCATTCAGGACTGTATGGAGGAGCAGTTGCCAACCCATGTAATATCCTCTGTAAGATGATAGCCTCGCTGACCAATGAAAAGAACCAGGTTACCATACCGGGTTTTTATGATGATGTTCTTATATCATCAGATGTGGAAAGGGCTGAAATGGCTAAAAGACCATACGATGAAAAGCAATACAAAAAGTCAATTGATGTTGATGCACTGATGGGTGAGGAATCCTATTCAACCCATGAAAGGTTGGGTATAAGGCCTTCACTTGATGTTAATGGTATCTGGGGAGGTTATACTGACAAGGGGGCAAAAACAATCTTACCTGCAAAGGCATATGCAAAGATTTCTATGAGGCTGGTACCAAACCAGGACTCCTTAAAAATAGCAAAGCTCTTTGAAGAGCATTTTAAATCTATTGCTCCTGCAGGAGTAAAGGTAAAAGTGGAGTATCTACACGGAGGACAGGCATATGTTAGTCCTATTGACAGTGCTGAATATATAGCTGCAAGCAAGGCTATGGAAGAAGCTTTTGGTAAAAAACCAATACCGGTACGCAGCGGTGGCAGCATACCTATTATTTCAACCTTTGAGAAAACACTGGGTATAAAATCCATATTGATCGGCTTTGGCCTGGATGAGGATGCTATCCATTCACCCAACGAGAATTATCCGTTATTCAATTTCTTCAAAGGAATAGAAACCATACCGTTGTTTTATAAATATTACACTTTGTCATCTTAAGGGTACAGAAAGTAGGGGCTGTCTCATAAGTCCACCACCTCCCCCTGACGCTCCTTTGCTTCGACAAGCTCAGCACAAGTCAGTCGGTCAGGGTACTCCTCCTCTAAAGAGGAGGAGAAAGTTATAGTATTGTAAATCAACTATTTCCCCTCCTTTTTAAAGGAGGGGCGTCCCGACCGTCAGGTCCAGGACGGGGTGGTTTAGTGACTTATGAGACACCCCCTACTTCTGAGACAGATCCTACTTTTCCTTAACGTTAAGCAGCTCAATCCGTGTTTCGGATACTTTAACAACCTTAATGATATAATTGCCTATTTCTATAGAAGCATTTATCTTTGGTATGTCTCCCCTGTGGATCAGGACAAGACCGGCAAGTGTCTCATAATCATCAGAGTCAGGAAGCGACAACCCGTATTCTTCATTAATATAGTCAATTTCTGTTCGGCCTGAGAAGAGGTATTCATTATCACCGATCTTTCTTTCTATCAGTTCTGAACTGTCATGTTCGTCTTCTATGTCGCCAACTATCTCTTCGAGCACATCTTCAATGGTAATCATTCCCGAGGTACCTCCAAATTCATCTACCACGAGAGCAAGCTTTTTATTCTGTTCCACAAAAAGTTTCAGCAGTTTATTGGCAGCCATGCTTTCTGGTACAATAGGCAGTTTACGGACTGATTCTCTTATATTGCCGGGTGAACTGAAAAGGTCGCGCAACCCGAAATAACCGCTTATATTATCTATTGATTTTTCAAAGATCAGGATATTTGAGTGACCTGTATCAATGAAAGACTGCTTGAGGTCTTCAAGGGAGCTGTTGGCTGAAAGAGCTACAATCTCTGTTCGGGGGACCATACAGGCTCTTACTTTAACATTTGACAGATCAAGGGCTTTCTGGAAAATTCTTATGTCATGTTCTTCGAGGTCAGTATCGAGGTCCTCATCATGCACATCACTGACAAGGTCATCAAGATCCACCTTGGTAAAAACATTCTTTCTGACATCTTCTTCATTTTTAACACCGAAGAATAACCTGAGGAACAGGTTTGCAAGCTTAATAATCAATATAGTAACAGGATAAAAAAGGCCATAGATGAGGGCAGTAGGAATAGTGAATGTTTTAAGAAATAGATTAGGTGACCTTCTGAAAAATGCTTTTGGTAAGAACTCAGCAACCAGTAATATAATAAGTGTCGAAATAATAGTCTGTATTAAAAGGAGCAGGAAGTCAGCCTTTATCAGCCCGTTGAAAAGTACTTCAAGCGGCCCGGCTACATAAAGGCCATATACTACCAGTGCTATATTGTTACCAATAAGCATTGTAACGATAAAACGCTCAGGTCTGCGGCTGAAAGAAGCAATTATACCTGAACCGAACCTGCCAACTTTTTTGTCTATTTCTATTCTCAGTTTATTGGAAGAAACAAAAGCTATTTCCATACCCGAGAAGAAAGCGGAGAAAAGTATGGCTAACAATATAACCAGGGCAACGTTCATATCACAAAGTTACTTCTTTTTACGTTGTCGGTCCCTAACATAAGCCATTATAAAGGCAAGTATGCCCATCCCCAGGAGAATAAGAAACCTTTCACCCCCGCTGGTAATCTTATTATGTATAGCAGCAGCGATACAGAAGATCCCGATTACTATCCACAGGATCTCAAGGATTATCAGTGTTCTTTTATTCATCATCAATGTATATAGTGGCCGTTACATTTTTTATTTTCCAGTTATCAAATTTTGTATCTGACTCAAGGCCGTTTCCCATTATTATCTGATCTTTCTGTGTTATCCTGACGTATTTATCAGTATATACCAGATTTTTATTTTCATCCCAGAACAATAGTTCTGTTTCAAGCTTTTCACCCTCATCATTAATAGCAATTACATTTTCCCTGACTTCCCAGAGGCCTTTACTTTCGGTATACCTGGCAAAATTGGCAGTAATCTCAGCAATCATTTTATCTTCGCCTTCATAAAAATAAACTTCTATCCCTTCATCAAAGTCAGCATAAGGAACCTCTTTCTTGCCATAATATTTCATCAGTGGCGATTTCATTTTGAGTTCCAGTACAGCTGAATCTGTAAACGAAGTTACAAAATCGTGAACAACCTGCGTTGGCAAATCAGGTTTGAGTGAAGCATCGACAATCTCTATTTTCTCACGGCATGAGAAAAACATTGCAGCCCATAACAGGGCTGCAATGCTTGTTTTATTCAATATTTTTCTAAGAGTATTCAATTTTCTGCCCTGAAGCGCACTGTTGTTTGTTCATTTATCCATCCGCCAACAGTATACGGTTCTCCTTCCTTGATAATGCTTATGAAAAAGAGGTCTTCCTTTTTCGGGAACAATCTTGATACTGTCTGGATGTATTCATTCACCCTTTCTGTCAGACCAGGATCTTTCTCCTTGGCTTTCTTGAAGTAATCGGCCGCAACCCAGTATATCATCTGGTTTTTTAATTCATCATCAAATATTTTCACACTTGAATAGGCGTTACCAATAATCATATAGGCTGTACCGTTATCAGGATTGGCCCGGATGGCTTTCTTGGCATAATCCCTTGCTGTCCTGTAATCTTCGCTGTTTAATCTCAATGTTGACAGCTTGGTATAGTATGTTGATATCATGTTATTATCATCTTCCAGTGCCACAGCCTCAAGATAATAATCTTCTGCCCTGTCAAAATTCATTTTATCATAATTCATTTCAGCCAAATGATAGGCTGACACAGCTGTCTTTTCAATATGGTAAAGGTGTTCTGCTGCAGTATAGTAAAGGTCTGAATCGGTACATCCTGCGTTGTCGAGAAGGTCAAGTACCTTTTTCAGTAGCTCAGTATCATCTGGATTATCGGCTACCCTCTGGGTGAAGATGGGTATAAGTCCTTCACAGGTAGCTGCACCACCGGCTTTAAAGATCATATCTATTGTTTCCTTGGCATTCACATCAGGAGGCCTGTTTACATTGGCAATCCTTTCATCCAGAATATCCATGAGCATGCCATAGTTATTAATAACTTCTTCATTATCAATACTATTGTTTTCAAAAAGCATCTGGGTGGTTCCCATAAATACAGTTAACACGGTAGGATCTGCTCTTCTTGGATCTGTATTTATGGCATCTGCAAGTGTGGCATATGCCAGTTCTACCAATTCAAAGTTATCACCGGCCACGTCAAATATATCCATCCCCTTACGTCCAAGGTAGTAGGCTTTCCTGTTGAAATACTTTATTCTCGCATCATAGATTATTTCAATGGTATCTATATATTTCCTCTCACCTGTTTTCATGTACAAATGCTTGAACATATTTATACCATGCAAGTGCAGGTTGCTCGAGGATTTAGGGCATTCAAGGAATGCTTTTCTCCAGAAACTTAACGCCATTTCATAATTTTGCTGATCATAATAAGTTTTATAGAGTGATAAATTCCTTCTGCAGTTTGCACTATCATCTCCATGCCCATACTTACTGCCGTCTTCAATGCCCTTCTGACCAAACAATGGTAAGACAAAAAAAGAAAGGAAGATAACTGTGATCGTTTTGGGTAATCCTGCTTTCATCTTCAATTTATTTTATTTGTATTTCTGTTTCATGAACCAATTATCATATAAATTCAGGCTTAAACCTACCGTCAAACAATTCTCAATATGCAAGCCATTTTCCAAAGAACCTTTCCTGCTCAAATATTCAATATGCAGGTTAACTCTTGATTTACTACGTTTCATCGGTAAACCTGCTCCAAAAGTAATGCCAAATTCGTTAAGTTGTTCTCCGTTTACCATCAGATGGCCGTCAGTGACAAAACCACCAAGCCTGTATTCTATTCTTTTAAGATAATTATAATTTGCATTTTTATCAGGAATCAATTCAGCTCCCAGTTTAATAGTTGAACTGTTCACCAGGTATTCTTCATATCCGTGGAAAGATACCTCACCCCAGTTTGACATGATATAATCTGCTGCAAGAAGGAAGAGGTCCTTTTTCCCGAAGGCTATTCCCATGCCCATTTCTTCAGGCAGTTCAACACTTCCATTATCATCGTAAACATAAGAGAGAGTATCGACTGAATATTCAGAGCCCTGATAGGGAGCATACCTTAAGAATATTTTCTCATATTCTGAATTATATGTTTTTTTCATAGAATATGTTAAACCGGCGGATGCAAAAAAATCGTTTTTCAAATTTACTGAATATTGTATACCATACTTAAAATCATATCCATATACCCTGATATTTTCTGAGGAAAGGTTATTGAACTGATTATTATCATCAGTAAACAAGTATAGATTATCGCGTTCAATATTGCCAAAAAGATAAGTAAAATTTACTCCCAGGTAGAGGTTTCTGACCGGACTGATACCAAAGCCGGCAAAGAAATTATTATAACTACCTGCTCCTTTATGAGTATTTTGAACTTCGCCAATAACCGGGTTATATTCTACATCATTTTCAGTAACTGTTTTAATCAGGTTGTAATAACCATTGGAATAGGGGACGATACCGGTTGCAAACCCCAACCATTTTGTTATCGGGAAGGCCATAGCCAGGTGATGAAAATTAATATCATCGGAACTATAAGAATACTCTTTATCTGTAAGCATATTTGTTTGGTATTCAATGCCAAAGTCAAAAACAAATGAATTGGTATCAATACTGCTATAAGATGCCGGGTTGAGGTAATTAATTGAAACGGGATCTCTCATTGCAATACCTGCCCCTCCCATACTGCGGCTTTTCAATATTCCCTGCTGCTCAATTATCCCGGGTCCAAACCTGGCATAGGGGCTGTTGATCATTTTTTGCCCCATTACCATCATGGATGGTGAAAGAAGGATTAGCAGGATGAATATTTTAATATGTTTGTGCATTATAATTCAAAATATAGTTTAATCCGTCAACCACAAGGTCGGGGATGAGCATATGCCTGGTTTCCAGCTTGTCTGACAGGAACGCCCCGTCTCCGCCTGTAATGATCACCTTCAGTTCCCTGTACTTGTTTTTTAAAATGCGAATATAGTCATTTATTTCAAAAATCAAGCCTGTTTGAACACCTGACCTTATTGCATCAACTGTGTTAACTCCAAGATTACCAAATGAATCACTTTTACTAACAAGAGGCAGACGGCCGGTGAACTCGTTCAGGGCCCTGAATCTCATCTGCAGGCCAGGAGAAATATTGCCGCCAAGGTAAATATTATCAGAACCCAGCAGGTCATATGTAACTGCCGTGCCTGCATCAATAACAAGAACGTTTGTGTCATTGAACATATTGTGTGCTGCTGCCACTGCAGCTATACGGTCAGTCCCAAGTGTCTCCGGACTTTCATAGCGCAGGGTGAAAGGTAATGGTGTTTTATGGTTTAGTATGAGAGTTGCAATCCTTGCATCCTCAAGTATATCCATAAATATTGGATTGCCTTTTCTTACTGTGCTAAGAATAGCTCTTTTCACGGGATATTCAGTAATGATTTCCTCCACAAAACTATTATCCGGCCTGTCAGAATATGTAATATATTCCTTTTTATCCAGGCTGTATACTCCCGCTTTGCTTGCTGAATTACCTATGTCAATTGCCAGATTCATAAAGGATTGGTAAAATTATAAAAAAGTGTATAATTAAAGTGCATCAACCCGGGTTTTAATATTTATTTAACTTTTTAATTATCCGCAGGTGCTTCAATAACAGAACTGAAAATATTGATAACCTGCTTTATGTTCTTTATATTTCGTGTAGTGATAACTAACCTGGATTCTGTCTGTTTTACCCTGAATCGCTTACTATCTGTGCTTACCAATTTTATCAGGTTCATAAAGGTATTGCTTTTATAGAATGAAGATTCAGGGTCTGAAATAAAATGCATTACCATTATATCATTCCTTATCACTATTTTCTCAACAGCCAATCTGCAGGCCAGGTGTCGCAGTTTAACCAGGTTAAGCAATTCTATTGCTGGCACCGGCATCTTTCCGAACCTGTCATTCATTTTTTTCTCAAAGACAAGTAATTCATCATCGCTTTCAATGTTGTTCAATTCCTTATACAGGCGTATTCTCTCAGATATATTTGAAACGTAATCATCCGGGAACATTATTTCCAGGTCGGTATCTATCTGGCAATCATTTAAGTAACTTTTTTCAGCTCGGTATACAGGCTCAGGTTCCGGTTCGTTTTCCGGACTTATGTTCCTCAATTCTTCAGCTTTCAGCTCATGTATTGCTTCATCAAGTATTCTCTGGTACGTTTCGAAGCCCACATCAGCTATAAATCCACTTTGCTCAGCCCCGAGAAGATTACCTGAACCACGTATGTCGAGATCCTGCATGGCTATATAAAAACCACTTCCCAATTCCGAAAACTCTTCAATTGCTTTAAGCCTTTGCCGTGCTTCCCGGGTGATAATATTTAATGGTGGTGCCAGCAGGTAACAAAAGGCTTTCTTGTTTGACCTGCCAACACGTCCCCTTAACTGGTGCAGCTCTGATAATCCGAACTGGTGAGCATTATTTATAAATATCGTGTTCGCATTGGGGATGTCAAGTCCTGATTCAATTATGGTAGTGGCAATTAATAAATCATAATCGCCATGCACAAAGTCGAACATTATGTTCTCTATAAGCCTTCCTTCCATCTGGCCGTGAACAACGGCAGTTTTTATATCTGGCAATATGCGGTTTATGGTAATTTGAACCTCCCTGATTGTATCAACACGGTTATGTATGAAAAAAACCTGGCCATTTCTGTTCAGTTCATACTCAATACCCTCTTTAATGATATCTTCATTGAATCCATGAAGTTCAGTTACAATAGGCATCCTGTTTGGTGGTGGTGTATTTATTATTGAAAGGTCCCTGGCACCCATCAGGGAAAACTGAAGTGTCCGGGGTATTGGTGTAGCGGTAAGTGTAAGAGTATCAACATTGGACTTCATCTTTTTCAGTTTCTCTTTTACGGCTACACCGAAACGTTGTTCCTCATCTATAATAAGCAGTCCCAGGTTTTTGAATTCTACCTCTTTGCCAACAAGTTTATGCGTACCGATGATGATATCCAGTTCCCCTGTTTTTAACTTCCTGATAATCTCTTTCTGCTGTGATGGTTTCTTATGCCTGCTTATATAATCTATACTGACCGGGAAATTTTCCAGCCTTGATGTAAAGGTCTGGTAATGCTGCAGGGCAAGTATAGTGGTAGGCACAAGGATGGCTGTCTGTGTGCTGTCTGCAGCAGCCTTAAATGCAGCCCTTATTGCGATTTCTGTTTTACCGAAACCTACATCACCACATATTAACCTGTCCATGGGATGCGCTTTTTCCATATCCTCCTTTACCGAACCGGTGGCAGCAAGCTGGTCAGGCGTATCCTCATATATGAAAGAAGCCTCAAGCTCACGCTGCAGGTAAGAGTCGGGTGAAAAACTGAATCCTTCAATCTCCCTCCTTTTTGCATATAGCAGGATAAGATCACGGGCAATATCCTTGATCTTATTCTTTGTCCTGGTTTTAAGCTTTTGCCATGCCCCTGTACCGAGTTTATAAATGCGTGGTTCGGTATTATCTTTACCCTTATATTTTGATATCCTGTGCAGGGCGTGAATACCGACAAATAAAGTATCATTATCTTTATATACAAGTTTTATGTTTTCCTGTATCTTACCATTGATCTCAACTTTCTCAAGGCCGCCGAACCTGCCAATTCCATGGTCAACATGCACCACGTAATCCCCGGGATTGAGACTGGTAAGTTCTTTTATGCTCAGACTTTCTTTCTGGGAATACATGCCTTTGATCCTGAATTTATGGTAACGCTCAAATATCTGGTGATCGGTAAATACAGATATTACCAGGTCGTGATCGGTAAATCCCTCATGAAGGTTTGCCAGTTTGGTATCAAAGGCCAGCCCGGGGTTAATTTCCGTGAAGATGTCCTTTATCCTTTTAATCTGGGTTTCACTCTCAGAAATAATCAGGTTAGTATATCCCATCTCACTGTTCTCAAGGAGTTTAGCCCCAAGCAGTTCAAAGTCCTTATTAAAGAAAGGTTGCGGGCTTGTATTGAAAATGTATCTTGAACTGTCAGTATAATGAGGTATTGAAGAAAACTCAATTACCCTGAATTTTAAAAGTGCTGATTCAATATCAGCCCCTGTTATGGCAATATCATACTTTGCTTTTAGCTCAACATCATTTTCGGTTGTCCATGATGAATTATATATTGTATCAATTTTGTCTTTTATGAAACTGAAATTATCCAGCCACAAAATTGATGAAAGAGGAATAAATTCTGTTATATTCTCATGTGTCTTTTCAATAGTAATATCCTGAATATTAGGCACTATAGATATTTCTTTCAATCTATTTACAGAAAGCTGATCATCAGTACTGAAGGACCTTACTGATTCAATATCATTACCAAAGAAATCTATCCTGAAGGGTTTATCGGCTGCATATGAGAAGACATCAATAATGCTACCACGGACAGCATACTGACCGGGTTCGTATACAAAATCAACCCTTGAAAAATTATATTCAGCTAGCAATTCTTCCAGAAAATCCATCGACAGGTTATCTCCTTCACTGACCTTAAGTGTGTTTTTCTTTAGCACCTTTTTACTGATAACCTTCTCCATTACCGCTTCGGGGTAGCTTATAATTATACACTTCCGCTTTCCTTCACTCAGGTGGTTCAGTATCCAGGTCCTTAATACTATGTTTGAAGCCTCGGTACGACCGTATTGTATTGACCGCTTATAGGAGGAAGGGAAGAAAAATACCATCTCTTCACCCAGGATCGATACCAGGTCATTATAGAAATAAGCAGCATCCTCTTTCTCCGGGAGCATTACAAAATGTGTTGTCGGGAAAGAGTCAAATAATGATGCCAGGAAGAGCGATCGTGACGATCCTGTTAAACCCTCAATAGCAATATTCCCCGGCTTATCTAACAGCAACCGGTGTTTGACAGTTTCATAATTTGGATGCCCAGGATATAAGCTACCTAAATCTGTATCACTCATGTGTTTTGACGCTGAGATGCAAAAGTACTCAACATTTTTGACCTGCACCAGAAAATGTATTCAGTGTTGGATGGGTAAGTATTATCCATATAAATGAATGAATTCCTCCACTTTTTTTACCATATCAATCGATCCTACGAAATAAGGAGTTTTCTGGTGTAATGATTCCGGTTTTATCTCAAGGATCCTGTTGGCCCCATCTGATGCCACCCCGCCCGACTCTTCTGCAATAAAGGCCATTGGGTTACATTCATATACAAGCCTCAATTTGCCATTGGGATAACTCTCACTTTCAGGATACATATAAATACCGCCTTTAAGAAGATTCCTGTGAAAGTCTGATACTAGGGATCCGATATACCTTGAAATATAGGGCCTGCCTGATTCCTCATCTCTCTCCTGGCAATACTTGATGTATTTTTTTACACCCGCAGGGAACTTGATATAATTTCCTTCATTGATAGAGTATATTCTGCCCGTCTGGGCATGTTTGATTGATTTATGCGACAGGCAGAATTCGCCAAGTGAGGGATCGAGGGTAAAACCGTTCACCCCATAGCCAGTCGTATATACCATCATGGTTGACGATCCATAAATTACATAACCTGCCGCAACCTGGCTGGTTCCAGGCTGAAGAAAATCGTACTCCTCGGCTTCTGTTCCTCTTTCACTTATTCTCCGATAGATAGAAAAGATTGTACCCACACTAACATTGGCATCAATATTTGAAGAGCCGTCGAGTGGATCCATGCATACAATGTATTTGCCATTCACGGCAAATTCGTGTGTGAATGTAATTATGTTCTGGTTTTCCTCCGAGGCTACACCACAGCATTCACCACTGGAAAGCATAGCACTTATGAATACCTCGTCAGCATATACATCAAGCTTTTGCTGATCTTCTCCCTGCACATTTATATTACCTGCACGGCCTAAAATGTCGGCAAGGCCAGCTTTCCTTATCTTGCTGCCCACCATCTTGGCAGCTGTGCCCAGGTGGTGAAGCAGCCTTGAAAACTCACCCTTTGCTTCGGGGTAGTCTTTTTGTCGTTGGATAATAAAGTCATCCAGGGTGGTGATATTATAACTTTTCATGGTCCGGATACAATTGGGATTGATGAGCATAAAGTTACTAATAAGCATCAATAAAAAGAACATCAAAGCCTGGTTTGCTTTTAAAAATCCTAATTTTGGAGAAAATTTTTCAGATGAAAGTATTCAAATTCGGAGGAGCTTCAGTAAAAGATGCAGCCGCCATAAGGAATCTTGCGGACATAATATCAAAATCTGATTTACCGCTTATTATTGTTGTTTCTGCATTCGGAAAAACAACCAATGCCCTCGAAGAGGTTGTAAATTCAAAATACGAGGGACAGGGAAATCCCTCCTTACTGCTCAAGAAGATATTAGATTACCACCTGTCAGTAATTGATGGTCTTGGTTTGAAAGATGATGAAATGATCCGTTTACTCCATGGGACCTACAATAAGGTTAATGATTATTTACTGAATAATGATGCAGTTGATTATGACAGGGAATACGACCAGGTAGTTTCGGCAGGTGAACTCTGGTCGAGCAGGATTATTGCATCATGGCTGATAAAGGAGGGGCATAAATGCAAATGGGTAGACATAAGGAAAGTCATGATTACCGACAGGAGGTTCAGGGATGCCAACATACTATGGTCTGAGTCAGAAGCCAGGGTTAAGTCTGTTTTTGGGGATGCAGAAACAGGTCTTTTCCTGACACAGGGATTTATTGGAGGTGTAGAAGATGATCTTACCACTACGCTGGGTCGCGAGGGTTCAGATTATACTGCTGCCGTGATAGCCAACATGGTAAATGCATCTGAGGTACAGGTATGGAAAGATGTGCCGGGTGTTCTGAATGCTGATCCAAAATGGCTTGATGATGCTGTTGTACTGGAATACCTTGATTATAAAGAAGCTGTTGAGATGTCATTCTCGGGAGCCAAAGTCATACATCCCAAGACTATCAAACCTTTACATAACAAGGGTATTCCGATGATCGTAAGATCCTTCCTCGATAGTGGTTCCCGGGGAACTCTTATTATTGGTGAGCCAGGGGAAATAAACTTGCCGGTATTTATCAGGAAACAGGATCAGATACTTATTTCTATCCTGTCCCGTGACTTCTCCTTTGCCATTGGAGATAATATATCGAGGATATTGAGCTTGTTCTACGACTATGGTATAAAAGCCAATATGGTACAGGCCAGTGCTGTAAGTGTTGCCATTTGTGCCGATGATGACGGAAGGAGGATACGAAAGCTCATCTCTGAGCTTGAGAAAGATTACAGGGTGGTTTATAACACCGGAGTGGAGATGCTAACCATACGGCAGTATACACCTGAGGCCATTAAGAAAGTATGCGGTAACCGGGAAATGCTCGTTGAACAAAAAACAAGGCGTACCGTGCAAATTGTCGTAAAAATGATTTGAGCCGTTTTATTTCAGGTCAAGTTTGAAAGCAGCCTTATAACCTATTAATGTACCATCTATCTCACGATTTTCATAGCCCAGCACAATTGATACTACTTCTTTGTCAATATCCATGATGGCAACATTGAAGTACCAGTTTTCGGTAAACTGTATCTTGCCAATATTATTCCTGTCAAAGCTGGGAGTGAGCTCGGTTTTCCTGATTTCGTCGGGCGACATTCGTTTGCCACTGTGATAATCGTATGCCTTGATCTTTTCAGTATACACGGCATTGAATAATTCCGAGATCATCCTGTCGCCATGGTATCCTTCGAGTTTTTCAACTTCCCATGGATCTTCACTGTTTGGAATTTTTATTATTACATCATAAATAATGTTTTCAGCAACCAGTATCCTTTCGTTAGTCACTGATGATAGATCACCTGACTGCCTGCATGAAAATAATGTTAACGTAATGAAAAGGCATGTTAAGATTGTTGCTTTCATTATCTCTGTCTTTTAAATGTTAGTAATTCTCCTCTCAGGGTTTCTGTTATTCGTCCCCTATCGTATGCGAGCTGCCCGTTTATGAATGTTTTCTCAACAGATGAACTGAATACCTGGCCTTCAAAAGGAGACCATTTACACTTATATAGTATATTACCTTTCGTTACTTTCCATTCACGATCAGGATTAACCAGGCAAAGGTCAGCTTTATAACCTTCACGTATAAACCCCCTCTCATTAATACCAAAAGCTATAGCGGGATTATGACACATTTTTTCCACTATTTTTTCAATCCTTATTTTACCCTGTTTTGCTAATTCCAGCATAGCTACCAGGGAGTGTTGTACCAGTGGTCCGCCGGAAGGCGAAGCAGTATATAACTGCTGTTTTTCCTCTTGTGTGTGAGGGGCATGGTCGGTAGCTATTATATCAATTTTATCATTATTAATACTTTCAATAAGTGCGCTGCGGTCAAAAGCAGTTTTTATCGCCGGGTTCCATTTAATATAATTTCCTTTTTCATTGTAGTCAGTATCATCAAACCACAGGTGATGAACACATACTTCTGCTGTTATCCTTTTCTTCTCAAGGGGGATGCTGTTATCAAAGAGGTTCATTTCGGCTGCAGTAGAAAGGTGCAGAATATGAAGCCTGGTATTGAATTCTTCTGCAAGCTTAACAGCCATGGATGATGATTTAATACATGCTTCCCGGCTCCTGATTGCAGGATGAAAACTGACAGGTATATCGTCACCGTACTTATCAGTGTATACTTTAAGATTACGGCGAATAACCTGTTCATCTTCACAATGGCAGGCAACTGGTACAGGTGATTCGGCAAATATACTACGCAGGCTTTCAATATTGTCAACCAGCATATTCCCGGTAGAAGATCCCATAAACACTTTAACACCACATGTGGTATAAGGATCTGTATTCATTATCTCGTCAATATTGTCATTGGTTGCTCCGAGATAGAATGAATAATTACAAAGTGAGGTTTCTGCTGCTCTTTCCTGCTTATCTTTCAGTGCTTCCCTGTTTATTGTCTGAGGCACAGTGTTGGGCATCTCCATATAACTTGTGATGCCACCTGCCACGGCAGCTCTGGTTTCTGAATTTATATCGGCTTTATGGGTGAGGCCCGGTTCCCGGAAATGTACCTGGTCGTCTATAATACCAGGTAATAATAACCTGCCTTCAGCTTCAATGATATCAGTAGCTACTGGAATAATAAAATTATCATCTAAAGTATAAATTGCTTTAATCCTGTCGTTTTCTATCAGAACACTTCCTTTATACTTCCTTCCTTCATTTATTATATCTGCCTTATGTATGAGTTTTTTCATTGTATGTTTTTCCTCTTGTAGTCCCTGAAAAAACTTCTGTATTTCATCTTCAGTACTCCCCAGAATGCTTCATTGAATATTCCACCACTCATTTTTGATGCCCCCTCTTGCCTTTCTGTGAATATTATTGGTATTTCCTTAATCCTGAAACCAAATTTCCAGGTAGTGAATTTCATCTCTATCTGGAAGGCATAACCTCTGGACCGTATATTATCCAGTTCTATTGTTTCAAGAACCTCCCTTTTATAGGCTTTAAATCCTGCAGTGGTATCTTTTACCTTCAGCCCGGTAACCATCCTTACATATATGGAGGCCATATACGACATAAACACTCTGCCAAGAGGCCAGTTGACAACATTCACCCCGGATATATATCTTGAGCCAATAGCCAGGTCGACACCATTCATGCATGTATTATAAAGCCGGACAAGATCTTCAGGATTATGAGAAAAATCTGCATCCATCTCGTAAATTATATCGTAACCCCTGTCTATTGCCCATTTAAAACCTGTGATGTATGCTGTTCCCAGGCCAAGCTTGGCTTTCCTGCGTATCAGGTTGAGGTTTTTATAGTTTTGCTTCAGACCTTCCACTATGACCCCGGTGCCATCGGGAGAGTTATCATCAACAACAAGTATATCGAAATCTACCTCCAGTGATGAGATAGAGTCAATAATCTTTTCGATATTTTCCTCTTCATTATATGTAGGTATTATAACGAGATTACTTGGCATCAGGATCTGTTTTTAATATGCGAAAATACTTAATTCATATTTAATAGGAGTAATATTAATGAATTTTTGAGATTTGTCATCCTGCTCTGCCTGCCATAGCTCTCAAAGCGAAGGCAGGACGACGAAAGGACGTGAAGGTTCAGCTTTCCACGTTCATGTGAGGGCTTTTTCAGATTGCCTTATTGTAATCGAAAAGGCACTTCCTTTACCTTCTTCGCTCTCAACCCAAATTTTACCACCGTTCTTTTCAATGAAATCTTTGCATAGCAACAGTCCGAGGCCCGTACTTGGTTCACCTTCAGTCCCTGGGCGGCTGGTTTTTTCACTTAGCAGGAACAGTTTGCTTTTCAATTCCGTGTTCATACCGATACCTGTATCACTGATCTTCAGTTTGATAAAGTTGTCATTAACCGCACTGGCTGAAATGATTATTTTACCGCCTCTAGGTGTAAACTTGACAGCATTAGAAACAAGGTTCCGGATTACTGACTCAAACATATGTTTATCTATATACACCCGAAGATCATCTGCAATGGAAAAGTCTATAACAATGTTCTTCTTGCCCACCGATTCAGAAACAACCTCAATGCTGTTTTGAACGATGTTTTTCAGGTTGTGCATTTTCGGCGTGAATTCCAATACGCCACGTTTAAAATATGACCACTCGAGGAGGTTTTCAAGCAGACAGTATATGCTTGAAGCAGATATTTTCATACTGACGGTAAGCTCCCGGATCTCATCCAGGGACATGGTTTGAATTTCTTCTGTCAGTATTTGTGTGGCAGCCACGAAATTGCTCAAGGGTTCTCTAAGGTCATGAGCGAGGAAAGAAAAAAACTTGTCTTTCTCAGCATTTATAGACTGAAGAAGCTCATTTTTATGTTTGATTTCTTCATCTGCAAGTTTGCGCTCTGTAACATCTCGCGACATTCCGAATGTACCTATGATATTTCCCTCTTTATCACGCAGGGGCATTTTGATTGTGGAAGCCCAGGTGTCGGGGACATTGTGATGTGTTTCCTTTTCTTCCTTTTTCATCCATTGCCCGGTACGTATGATTGTCTGTTCATCTTCGTATGCCTGTTGTGCATGTTCCTTTGTAAAAAAGTCGAAATCTGTCTTCCCGACAGCCTGGCTGGGGTCATCAAGACCGAAGAACCTGGCCTGGGCCTTGTTCATCCTTATGAACCGGCTTTCCCGGTCTTTGAAATAGATATAGTCGGGGAGATTATCCATAATTGTATCCATGAGAAACTTTTCCTGGCTCAGAGCTTCATTTGCCTGCCTGAGACCGGTAATATCCCGGGTAACATTGAGAATATGGGAAACCCCATTTAAATCGATCAGAGAGGCTGACATTGCTCCATTTTTGATCGTCTTGTCCTTTGCTTTAAATCTGGCCTCAAAGTTTTTAACTTCACCTTTAGCTTGTAGCTCCTTTAGGAGGATTTTACGGTCGTCAGGATCAACCCAGATATCCATTTCAAGAGAAGTCTTCCCAAGGATTTCCTCTTCACTATATCCCATGATCCTGGTGAATCCTTCATTGATAAATACATACAAACCATCGGCAAAACGGTTGATATTTATCGAGTCAGGACTTAGCATAAATGCTTTTCTCAGAGTATTTTCTTTGTATTTGACTCTCTCGTCAACCGGCTTCAGGAGAAGTATCTCTTTTCCATATTCTTCCCTGGTCTTTTTAAGGATTTTCTCCAGCTTCGATATTTCATTTACCAGATCTTCCCTGGTTTTATTCCTGTAATTCATCTTATCACTTTCAGTTAATACTTTTTATGTGTTTAAGCTACAGTTGTTTTATAATCTATCTCAATTATCTGGGGGATGATCACCTTGCTGATTTCTTTTTTGGGAAAATAATCAAGATAAACCTAAGACTGTATAAATCGAATACCAAGATAATAAATATTACCTTTTGTAGATAATTATTCCGATGGAAAACAGAAAACTAATAAAGTTGCTTTGCCTCACGTTTCCGCTGTCATCCTGCCCTGCCCGCCGAAATTCCGGGATCCGGGCCGATGGCAGGAGCGGAGAGGAGGATCTGAAAATATATTGAGAAAGAATGCTGAACTTGGCAAACCAGGCAAATGAAATAATTGCGTAATTTTAACCTATGAGAACAGACAAAACACCACTTAGTAAAACATATAACTTTTGTCCTACTCATTTTGACGATCTACAATATTATGAACCTGGTACCTTAAGAGGTAAGTTAATGAGAAGGATATTGCACATCCTGTTTATTATCCTTGCCGGATGTGCCTCAAATGATGATATCAATTTTCCTGATGAAACAATCACCACAATAAACATTGACAGCCTGAGTATTGACAATGCAGATGCAGGTATTACCAAAATTGAATATATTCCCCTTGAAACTAATAGCGATTGCATTTTAGGGGAAGTTTCAAAAATACTTTTCAAGGATAGTCTATTTTTTGTTTTCGATCTTATTAAAGCAAAAAGCCTTTTTATATTCAACAGAGATGGTAGCTTTTACAATAAATTTGATAATAAAGGAAGGGGTCCGGAAGAATGTCTGATGCCCATGGACTTTTGTCTTGACGATTCTGCTAATGTTTATATATTCGATATAGGTTCAAGCAAAATAGTAAAGTACTCAATCGATGGTAAATTCATAGCTGAGTACAAAGTAAATATAAGGTTTGATGAATTTTATATGGTCAATCCTGATGAGTTTTACTTTAAAAACGGATACGAAGAAGGGATAAACAAGATTTGTCTAGGATCATACGACATCCGAACAAATAAAGTCACAACCATTATTCCTGTTAGAAGTATCTTCGATGATATGTCAATAATAAGATTCAGTACACATTACTTCTTCGAATCTGGAGGTGGTATTAAATTCTGTCCTAGGTTTTCAAATGAAATATTTGAGATATCAAAAAATGGTTTTAGTAGAGTATGTTGTTTAGTTTAAGATTCTTTTGCTGATGAACTATTTGTGAAATCACTGAAAGAAGATCCTAATCTGGCTTACCAGAATTCTGAGTTAATAAGAGATATCAGTTGCCTTTACGAGACTAATGAGATATTTCATATTAGAGCATCCAAAGGTATTTTTAATAAAAATATTCTCATTTCACAGCAAAATAACAGGATAAAGTGTTATTCCAGGATTGATAAAGAGAAGTATTACGGGGATGAAATGATTCATGGAGTAGCCGGGAACAGTTTTATATCGATCATTCCGACATCCTTTTATTCGAAAACGAACTGGTTGGACCGAATTGAAGATCTTAAAATACCTGTTGAACAAAAGTATATGCTAAGATCTATAAATGAATCTGCAAACCCTGTGATAATCCTGTTTCAATTCAGTGAATTTTGAAAATAATTATAAACATGATAATAGAGGTTATAAGATATATAATAGAGATTAAACCAAATGATATATTGCATAAAACATAATCACAGACTTTCAACTCTTAAAGACATGAAAAAATACATACAAATTCTCATCTAACTCTTTTTCTGGAGTTTAATTTCATGTTCCACTTCTACAACAGAGATCACTCCCCTTGTGACCAGCAAGGATTTAGAAGTCGTTGACACAACCTCGATATGGGACGGTTGTTATAAATCGGCCTTTATTTATGATTCATACCTCGTCTTAATCGCTGCCTGCGATGAATATTTCTTTCATGTTTATGATAAGCACAGCCTGGAATTCAGGGGAAAATTCGGACTTAAGGGAAGAGGTCCGTATGACTTTTATATGCCCTTCCCTTTCAGGACAAATACCACAACAAATATAAATGACAGTATCCATGAATTCTATGATCTGAATTTACGAAAGATAAAAGGTATAAATTTTAATAAAACAGGTAACAATGAAGAACTGTCTGAAAGTATTACAACCAAAGATCAGGATGTAAATTTGTTTGAATGTGACATGTTAAATAAATTAACAGAGAGTAAAATTGCAGGACATGATATTAACATTGGTACCACAGATGGAATGTTTTTTATATATGACAGGGAAACAAAAAAGAAAGAATGGATAGACTATATGCCTAATTTTAAAATGGAACCTGAATACAGATGGCAGGCCTATTATGGTGAAATAATTTAAAACTCAAAAACAATATACTGGATTGTGTCCGGTACCCAACCCGGTGATTATGTCAATATTGTCAGAATAAAACTGCCATGATTAAAAATATTAATAATCGCCACTATTATTATGATTTTATCCTCATTTACAAAAAATGGCATAATTGTCATATAAATGCCGTAGAGGAACCATTATAAAAGAGTATTAATCAGGTTAGTTTTACATGAAAAAATATCATGAGTGAATCAGAAAAACGGATCGGCAGGATCAGCTGCTTTTACATTGATGTAAGTCACTGACACAGTATGACCGTAATAATCTGTGTGCCTCTGCGGCAAGAAATTTTGTTGATAATATCAGGCAAGGTTGCTTGAATTTCCGTATTTTTTCTTATGTTGTTGATTATTACTGCAAAAACAAATCCTGAATATAAAAAAAACTGACACTATCTCATTAAACTATCCGGCGAACTTGATTTTGATTAACCTTATAAGATATGCAAAAGCCAAACCAATAATATACTACTAACATGAAAACCACCAACTTATGTATTTTCGCCTTTATCATTTTATCTTTAACAAATAGTTGCTCAAAAGTTGAAGAACAAGAAAATGACAGGATCATTATTGCAGGAAAGATCAATGGCTATAACAGTGATTCTGATGATAAACTTGTTGAAATAATATTCAATGATATTTTAGAAGGTCAGAAAGTTGAAATAAGCCAGATCAATGAAAATGGCGAGTTTAAACATATAACTGACAGACCATATCCACAGGATTTTATGTTTTATTACGGAACTCTGGTGTCGCTTTTTGTCGCTCCGGGTGATAGCATATACCTGGATGTTGACAGTAGCTTTTCGCATTCACGGGAGTTGAATCTCAATAGGTATGATTTAATCAAAGTCGCGGGAACCGCTTCCAAAATGAATGAAGATATGATTGCCTATAATAAGTTCTATTCTGATTCATTATATGATTATTCTTCTGAAGACAAGATATTGAGAGAAAGTACACCCGGGCAATACAAAGAATATATAGATAAACGGACTGTTGAATATCTCAAAAGAACGGAAATCTTTAACCTCAGGCAAAAAACCTGTAAGGAGTTTCGGGAATGGGTATATTTAAAAATAGAATATGATGCCCTTGATGACTTAATGAGATATAGATGGATGCATCCCATGAGAAACAGGATTAATCGTGATTCTTTTAGTCTTTCCATACCCCATGATTACTTTTCATTCCTGAATGAGTCTGCAACTGAGAACAGAGATGCCGTTGTTACAACCAGCTATTATAGCTTTATTAATGAATTTGGCATGTACCTGTTTGATGATTCCTTTCCTAAAGATTCAACTGAAATAAGAACTGAATTATCAAGGAAAGGAGATAAAGCCGGCCTCTATAAGATGGTAATAAGACATGTTATGAGTAACACTCCACAGTTCTCACAGGATATGATACTTTCAAACCTGTATTATACTATCCTGAAACAAGGCGAACTTGATGTTTATGAGGAAGTCAGCCCCTCAGCGCCTATAAAAGAGAAGGCACTGAATGATATACTGCAGTCAAAGTACAGGAAATCAAAAGTTATTGCTGAAAACCCTCATTTCTCGGATAATACCAGCTTAAGTAAAATACCTGAAGAGATAATTCAACCAATCCTGGATTCCATATTGATTAAACACAAAAACAATGTAGTTTATATAGATTTTTGGGCACCCTGGTGCGGTCCGTGTATGATGGAAATGCCTTATTCCCAAAAAGTCCGGGAAAAATATGAGGGTAAGAATGTCAGGTTTGTTTACCTGGCAAACAGATGCACTGAGCAATCATGGAAAATCACTATAGCTGAGGAACAGATACAAGGCAACCATTATCTGCTTACTGATGATCAATTTAAAGTATTGGCTGAGAGGTTCAGGTTCACAGGTATTCCGCATTATCTGCTGATCGATAAAAACGGGAATGTGGTTGACGGGGATGCCCCAAGACCAAGACAGGAAGAAACATTGATAAAATTGATAGATCAATTATTATAAATGAAAACTAAAGATATTATTATAGATGAAGGAGATACTGACTATATTATTAATATCTGTTTCAATATCTGCTTATACTCAGCAAGAATATAAGTCTTTGGATTATTCAAATTCCAACCAATCCGAGTAGGAAGAGAAATATATTCAGTTATAAACCAGTTTCAAATCGAGTATTTCATTGGAGGGATAATTAATTCCCGGTTTAAAAAGTATCATCTTGAATAGAGTAAACACAAATCTGCAATATATTTTAATTATAGTTATCCTTCTGTTGTCTGCTATTGGATGTGATAAGGCCAAAGACACATCTGATTTCACTAAAATAGGTGTTGACCTTAAAGATAGTGAGCCGTACTCACCTTCAAAATGGTTTCAAAATATAGAAATTATCCTTCTGGAAACAAATAAGGAGTCTGTATTACACAATTGTGATAAAGTGATACTTCACAATGGAAGGTTTTATATTCTCGACCGGCAGAGTACCTGCCTGAAAGTCTTTGATATGAATGGGAAATTTCTCTACAACACTGCCGGTCATCAGGGATCTGGTCCTAAAGAGTATAAAGGAATAATCGACTTTGAAATAAACCGGTTCACCGGTAATATTGAAATACTTGAACCTTTCTCCCGAATAAGCTTTTACAGTCGCGATTTTATATTCATCAGATTTATAAATCTTCCAGGGGAGATACTGCCGCTCAAAACTTTCAGGATACTGAAAAAGGACCTTTACTTGTTTTATGCAGGACCCGGTTCATATGATGGTAAAACATTCATCCTTTATTCATTACTGAAAGGAGAAATACAGAGTAATTCATTTGATTCGGGGCTGGTGATCCGTGATGCTGACGTTGTATCTGTAAATTCTCAAGCTTTCTATTTTTATAATAATGAATATTATTTTACATACAGTTACACGGCAAACGACGTTTTCAGGATGGATACCGGACTGATGGAGTTGGTTAAGAAGTACGAACTGGATTTTGGCAGGTACAATTTTAACCCGGAGGATCTCAAAGGCCATCCCGGGACCGGATTCATGACTGATAATTCAGACAAGTACTGCTTCGTAGTGGATAAAAATGAAAATGACAACTATATATTTGCTTTTTTCTACCATAATGAAATGATGTATTCAATGAAATATAATAAGCATTCCGGTGATGTAAGTGTAACTCACAGCCAATTTGGAAAGCCATACCTGTTACTGCCTCCCGTGCTGACAGATAATGAAAGCATGTACTATATTTCGGATGCTCATCAGACATCATTTTTTATTGACACATTGCTCTTAAATAGGAGAGACAAGGGAATATTATACAAAATTAAAGAAGATGATAATCCGGTAATTATAAGATACTTATTTAGTGATCATATATCGGGTACAGGTCATTAGTATTATTTCGTTAATTTGTTAATTCGTTAATTCGGTGGGATGTTTATTATCAAATAAATATGCGAGTAAATGAAGCAAATTACATTGGCTGCAGAATTAGTGAATCAAATATAAATTCCCCGCAAACTATTGAGAAATCCATTTCCATACAGGCATGATCCTCAATAGAATGAAATCTGGATTATTTGGATCACCGGGTTTAATATTATAAGAATAGATTTATTAAGAAAATAGATTTTTGGATTTCCAGCAATCAGGAAATTTAGTATATTGTGTAGTTCCGGATATACTTCGATTTATGAGAAGATCTGCACAATGCTATACATAAATTGTTATTAATAGGATGAATAGATTAAGAATAATCCCTTTGATTCTGGTTTTGTTGTATTCATGTAATGTTAGTAAAGAACCAATTGGAGAACTTGAATATAACAGGGAGAGTAAGGAACAATATGAATGCATGTTCATCAAAACTTCTCCAAGGGAGGCAATGCTAAACCAAACATAGAATGAATCAACACTTCAACACTTCCATACTTCCTCCTCCTTTCTGTTGCCTGAAGATTTAGGAATATATTTTCAACATTTGTTTTGGGAATCGAAAAAGATATCTATTTTTGCAGCCGCTTTAAAAGCGAACGTTCAGAAGATTTTTGGTAAAAGACAGAAAAAAGTTGTATCTTTGTCGCCCCTCCACCGGATTAAATCCGGGTAAAAAGGTGATTCAGACAAGACAGAAGTTTTTTGAAAGATATATTATCCGCCGAAGCCAATGGCGAGGGCGGGTTTCTGAGAGGTGAGATGTGGTAGCAGGGGTATCAGGAATAATAATTAATAACTCATAACTCATATTTCAGAAAGTGTTCTTTGAATTAATGAAGCACGCAAATCCAGGCGTAAAAAAGGAAAAAAGACAACTAGCCATAATTCTGAAGGGTTTGACTCTTGAAGGTATTTAAAT
>Ga0315539_1000205_pt1 | contig 45557 bp, 40 predicted proteins | sample SalMarSW160150MG_FD_203097 | JGI IMG/M metagenome (GOLD analysis project Ga0315539, IMG submission 203097) | Salt marsh sediment microbial communities from the Plum Island Ecosystem LTER, Massachusetts, United States - Salt Marsh Sediment SW1601-150 ...
TAAAATGGGAGTGAGATGGTCAATCCTGATCATCTCAGGATATATTGCAGTTGCATTCATCAGCCAGATATTCGGTGGTAATTTCCATCACATCTCCATTTCCCGTGGAACCGCTTCATACCATCGGGTAATGGCAGTCATACTGGTGGTTGGGTACCTTTACCTGATGATCCGTAATATCCGTGCAGGTAAGAACGCCGGCTCAAAAGTAAACCTCCTCCGGCTGATGATGATCGGTATCGGGGTTCAATTCACCTGGGAGTTTGCGCTCCTGATCAGTGGGATACGTCCTCCATCCATTACACCATTGATCGTCAACTCATTGGTGGAGACGAATCTCGGTATGCCACTGATCTACCTGATCCATTTATCCGTAACAAAACATTATCCGGAGAACCTTTTTGTACCGGCAAAACTGAAAGAAAATCCAATACCCAATCAGAAATCTTCCAACATCAAAGAGTAGCAACTTTCCAAATATTAAAATTTGTTTCTTACTTTTAGGGTTCATTTGAATTCCAACTTTAATTTATAATAATCATGAAAAAGAAGTTATTTACCCTGATCAGCCTGGGTATCCTGTTTGTTTTTATGGGATATTCACAGGATGAAGCCCGCCTATTGCGTTTTCCTTCCATTCACGGTGACCAGATCGTCTTTTCCTATGGTGGAGATCTATATAGTGTAAACAGCAACGGCGGACTGGCCCGGAAACTGACCACCCATAACGGTTATGAGATGTTCCCGAGGTTTTCTCCCGATGGGAAGCACATCGCTTTTACCGGGCAATATGACGGAAACACCGAAGTGTTTATCATACCGGCAGAAGGTGGTGTTCCGCAACGATTAACCTATACTGCCACGTTGGGACGTGACGATATTGGTGACCGGATGGGACCAAATAACCTGGTTATCGGATGGACCCCCGACGGAAAGGATATCATTTTTCGTTCCAGAAAACAATCCTTTAATTCCTTCCGTGGACAACTGTTCCTGGTATCCAGAGAAGGGGGATTATCCCGTGAAATACCCCTGGCCGACGGAGGATTCTGCTCCTTCTCTCCGGATGGTACAAAACTGGCTTTTAACTGGGTCTTCCGGGAATTCAGAACCTGGAAATACTACCGGGGAGGAATGGCTGATGATATCAGAATATTCGACTTCAACACAAAATCTGTCGAACCAATCACCGATAACGACGTCCAGGATATTATCCCGATGTGGATCGACAATAAGATCTATTTCCTTTCGGATCGTGATCGGACCATGAATCTTTTTGAATACAACCTGGAGAGCAAAGAGACACGAAAAGTGACCAATTTCACAGATTATGATATTAAATTCCCCTCTTGTTCAAACGATTTTATCGTATTTGAAAAAGGTGGATTCATCTACAAATACGATGTTAACTCCGGGGAAACAACCAAAATAACCATTACGATTGCCGATGATCAAATCTTTGCACGCAACGAGATCAAGGATGCCAGCGAAAACATTCGTAACGGCGATCTTTCTCCCAACGGAGAACGGGTGGTCTTCAGTGCACGGGGTGACATTTTCTCCGTACCTGCACAACATGGAATAACACTCAACCTGACAGAAACATCGGGTGTTCATGAACACAATGCTGATTTTTCACCGGATGGGAAATACATTGCTTACATATCCGATAAAACCGGAGAATTTGAACTTTACATGGTGAAGCACGACGGCAGTGAATCACCTGTGCAGCTTACCCAAAATACCAATACCTATATTTTCGGGTATGAATGGTCACCGGATGGAAAGAAGATCCTGTTTAACGATAAGAAGATGAGGTTGCAGTATGTGGATGTGGAATCGAAAAAGGTTACACAGGTGGATCATTCTGACTGGTCTCCCTATTTTGCCTTTAACTGGTCCCCTGACAGCAAATGGATCACCTATAGTAAACAGGAAAGGGATTTTAACAAAGTGCGGTTGTACAACCTCGAAACGAAAAAAGTATATGAGGTTACGGAAGGATGGTATAACTCCACCAATCCAAGCTTCAGCTCCGATGGGAAATACCTGATCTTTACTTCGGCAAGGGATTTCAATCCCATTTACAGCAACACGGAATGGAATCATGCCTATCGGGATATGAGTAAAATATACCTGGCTACCCTTGCTAAAGATACACCCTCACCCTTTGCACTGGAAAATGATGAGGTGAAATTTGGAGAGGAGAAGAAACCAGAAAATGAAAATGGAAAAGAAAAAGAGGAAAAGAGCATGAAAGTGGATATCGATGGCATTCAGGAGCGAATTATTTCTTTACCGGTTGATGCTGCAAACTATTTCTCCGTAGTCGGTCTGGAAGGGAAAATCTACTACAGTGTCCGGTCATCGGATACCCGCGGTACCAAAATGAAAATGTATGACCTCAAAGCCAAAAAAGAGACTGAACTCGGTACCAATGTTCAATATACCATCTCATCGAATGGGAAAAAAATGCTGATTCGAATGGGCAGACAATACGAGGTAATGAATACTCCATCCGGGCCGGTTAAGATATCCGAACCAATGGATCTTTCAGACATGAAAGTGTATGTTGATCTTAAGGATGAGTGGGCTCAGATGTTTGATGAGAGCTGGCGTCACATGCGTGATTTCTTTTACGCCCCGAATATGCATGGAGTGGATTGGGAAGCCATGCGTGAAAAATACGGAGTGCTTGTCCCGCATGTTGCCCACCGCTCCGATCTGGCATATATTATCGGGGAGATGGTCGGTGAACTGAGTGTCGGTCATGCCTACGTGAACAACGGAGAAAGGCCCATGCCCGAAAGAATACCCATGGGCCTGCTGGGGGCAAAACTTTCCAAAGATAAATCAGGATACTTTAAAATCGACCAGATTCTCGATGGTGCCAACTGGAGTGATCAACTGAGATCACCCCTGAAAGAGATCGGAGTGAATGTAAATGAGGGAGATTATATCCTGGCTGTCGATGGGAAACCAACAAACGAAGTCGAGGATATATACTCCCTGCTTATCGGGAAACCGGGTAAAGAAGTAATGCTGACAGTGAATAACAAGCCGGCAACCGATGGAAGCCGTGATGTCCTGGTTAAACCTGTCCGTGATGAGAGTGACCTTTATTATTATAACTGGGTACAGGATAACATCAAATACGTGGATGAGAAGACCAATGGCCAGATCGGTTATATCCATATTCCGGATATGGGTGTTGCCGGTTTGAATGAATTCGTAAAGCATTTCTACCCCCAGTTGAGCAAAAAAGGATTGATCATCGATGTAAGGGGAAATGGCGGAGGGAATGTCTCGCCAATGATCATCGAACGGTTGATGCGGGAAATCACCTATTTTAACTATTCCACCGGTTGGAAAGAAGGTGCAACAAGCCCGGGAGGAATGCACCTCGGCCCCAAAGTAACACTGATGGACAAATATTCCGCATCGGATGGTGATCTGTTTCCCTATCGTTTCCAGGTGCTTGAACTGGGTAAAACCATCGGTACAAGATCGTGGGGTGGCGTTGTCGGGTATAGCGGCGCTCAACCATTGATCGATGGCGGGTCTCTGATCACACCGTCGTTCGGACCATACGCTAAGGATGGTAGCGGGTTTGTTATTGAAGGGGAAGGCGTTACTCCAGATATTATCGTAGAAAATGATCCCGTAAAATTGTATGAAGGACAGGATGATCAGATGGATAAAGCCATCGAAGTGATCCTTGAGGAGATAAAAACCTGGAAAGATACCATCCCACCAATTCCACCTTTCCCGGATAAGAGCGGAAAAAAGAAGGAATAAGGAATCCCGGCGGGATTCTATAGTGAATAGCCCGGTACAAGCCCTGACAATTCTGTCAGGGCGTAGTGCCGGGTATTAAGATGAGAGGAAAAAGCAACCCTGAATGGGGTTGAATAACAACGTGTTGATGATGACTGGAAATCGAACTTTTGAGACACCTTCAGGCTTTTTAGGATCACCAAGATTTTTTAACCCCGGCACCGAGTTCCCATTCAATAGCTGAAAACAGGGCGATTAACCTGGAAAGTATTTTTTTCATGATGCGCCTGCATAAACGACCAATCCCAGCCCGGCTACAAAGCAGAGGAACATGAAAAGCAACAACCGGTTTGTTCCCTTTGAAGCATCTTTAAATTCTTTCCATATGAAGACCCCCCATAAGGCAGCTATCATGGTAGCTCCCTGGCCCAGTCCATACGAAATGGCATACCCTGCTTTACCTGCTGCAACAATATTCAGGGCCATCCCGATGCACCATATGATACCTCCCAGGAAACCGGTTGAATGAAGTTTGATATTTCCGTCAAAATATTGTTTGAACGTAACAGGATCCCCCTCGATCGGTTTTTTCATAAAAAACGTATTAAAAAGAAAATTACTGATGAATATGCCGATTGAGAATACAACTACAGCGGTATAGGGAGTAATTTTACCCGCCTCCGGATTCTCAAAGCTGGCGGATAACGAACTGGCAACAAACCGGTAAAAGAGTGCCATCAGAACACCGGCACATACGGATAAAAGAAGCCCTTTTGCAGATACTTTCCGGCTTGTTTCTGCCAGTTTTTTATAAGCGGTAGCATCCAGAATGATGGCAATGGTAACCAGTGCGACTCCTGCAAAGATCAGGATCGGATTTCCGTAGGGAGTAGCAATATAATTTATCAGTACACCCAGAACCAGGGCAATACCAATACCCACCGGGAAGGCAACCGACATTCCGGCAACGGCTATAGCAGCAACCAGGAGGATGTTGGCAAGGTTAAAAACAACACCCCCGATAAATGCACTGCCCAGGTTACCCCATTCTGCCTGCTGCAGATCCTGGAAAAAGCTCCTTCCTTCCTCACCCAGGCTACCCAGTGTCAAAGCCGAAACCAGGGAGAGGATCAGGATCCCGATGACATAATCCCAATAATAGAGTTCAAACCGCCATGTTCTGCCGGCAAGCTTTTGCGTGTTCGCCCAGGATCCCCAGCACAACATGGTGATGATCGTGAAAAATACGGCAACAGTGTATGAAGGTACGATATACATGATATAGAAATTTAACGATTCAATAATTCAACATGAGGTATATGTGTCCGGGTTAATATGCATAATTCACCTGTTTATCCGAGTATACAACAACATCTCCCAGCCACAACCTGTATCCCTGTTTTGGATTCACTAATTTCAGGTGTACACTATGTTTCTGATTCATGAGGTTGTATTTCCAGCAAATATCATGTCTCCTGGTTGTAAAGCTGGTCGGAAGATCGACCGTTTCCACAAGTTCATTATCCACATAAACTTCCACACGATGGGTATACTCTTCCGCCACTTCTTCCTCTTTCTGTGAACCACCTGTCAGGACAAAGCCGATCCCTTCAAATTCAAATACACATTCCTGGTTCTTCTGGTTCATTGTCCTGGCTTCCCTCTCAATGCTTTTTCTTTCAACGGGGAAATGTCCCATAAAAGCCTGTTCAAAGGGAACCGGCTCGGGCGCCTGGAATCGTAGGGTAATTTCTTCCTCTTCAATGGTGCCGCCATTTCGTTCGATCATTTGAAACGCATGATTGTAGCCCATTGCATATACATCATTCAACGACATGGAGGTATACCTGAAGTCGATATCTTCAACCTCTGCAAGTCCCATTTTCCAGTAATCCGGAATGTTGCTATAACCGAGAATCGTTCCAAGGATCCCTCCTGCACTGGCTGGATTACAGTCCGAATCCTGTCCGCACCGCGTACTGACATCAATGGTTTTACCAAAATCACCATTTCCGTAAAGCAGGCCGATGACAATATAGGCAGCATTGATTTTTGCGTCAATGTTAAATGCCCTGAATACACCATCGGGACATCCAACATCAGACGACCATTTTTTCTGTACTTCAAACCAGTTCGCTTTCCAATCATCCGGCATCCGGTCATACCAATTGATCACATCGTGAATGCACTGGTAGAAAAGGCTCTCTTCCGGTATCGCTTTCAATGCTTCCTCAACAATGAACCGGATATCTCCCGATACAAATGCAAGTGAATACATCGCTGCAACATAGACACCACCATACCAGCCATCGCCGTAGTTCATGATGTGCCCGATCCTGTCGCATATTTCCGTTGCCGGATTAACCATTCCCGGTGACATCAACCCGGCAAAATCGGATTCGATCTGAAAATCAATGTCATCTGCATGGGGATTATGCAACCAGTGTCCCGATTCCGGTGGATTTATCCCATTGAGGATGTTGTAACGAGCCGCCTGATTTGCGTGCCATAACATGTATTCCGCATTGGCAAACGCCCGTGCATGCAATAGTGCCGGGGCATCCAGTCCTTCCCTCTCAAAAACCTCAACAAATGTCAGATCCATATAAATGTCATCGTACAACCCGGGCGCATGATCATACCACCATTTGATGTACCCCTCATGCCAGGGTATGGGCTGATAATCCTGTATCATCGTGCCGTTGAACCTGAATTCAGTTGGGCCTCCGTAGGTACATCCGATCACCTGCCCTGCCCAGCCTCCCTTAATTTTATCCATGAGCTCCGTTTTTGAAATGGTAAACTGGTCGCCATCCATAAGCGTCATCTTGTCTCTGCTCCCGGGTTTCTCCCGGGTACAGGCAAACAGTGTAATCAGAATAATGCAAATAAAATAAACGATCTTTTTCATGTTGCTATTTTAATTCGTGTCTATAAGGTGTTGAAGCCTGGGCTCCTGGTCTGGTCACGGCAATTGAAGCTGCCCGGTTGGCAAACAGGACAGCTTCCCGCAGGTCGCTACCCTCCGAAAGGGCAACAGCCAGTGCACCATTAAATGTATCACCGGCAGCAGTGGTATCCACCGCATTCACTTTCGGTGCTGGTATCAATTCCGAATATTTCTCCGAAAACAGGTATGCTCCAACTGCTCCCATTGTGATGATCACCTGTTCGATGCCTTTATCCCGGAGGATCCGGGCTGCCTTCTCTGCTGAATCTGGATCCATTACCCTGACCCCGGTAAGAATCTCTGCTTCCGATTCATTCGGAGTAATCATGTAGAGATCTTTCAGTAATGAGTCCGGAAGTTTTTGTGCCGGTGCCGGATTAAGGATCACTTTTACTCCATTCCGGTTTGCTATTTCAATGGCATATCGAACTGTTTCAATGGGTATTTCAAGCTGTAAAAGAATGATCTCTGCCAATTTTATCCGGTCAAACGCCAGATTCAAATCATCCGGTGTGAGAGCCATGTTGGATCCGGGAGCAACTACGATACAATTTTCCGCCTGTGCATCTACCGTTATCAATGCAACACCTGAGGGAAGAGCAGGATCCATTGTGACAAAATCGGTATGTATCCCTTCCTTCTGCAGGTTCTGAACCGTCTGCTTCCCGAAAACATCATCTCCTGTTTTTGCAACAAAGGTGACATTGCCACCCAGCCGGGAAGCGGTCACCGCCTGGTTTGCTCCTTTCCCTCCGGGATTCATGAAGAATGTTCCTCCCAAAATGGTTTCCCCCGGAGCCGGCAAATGATCGGACTGTACCACCATATCCGTATTTGAACTGCCAATAACGACAATTTTCATCATCCCTTTTTTCAATGTGAATGTGACCATTGAAGGTAATAAAAAGTCAAAATAACAACGTATATTTAAACACGATTTCTTCCTTGCACATACATCAAAATGAAAAACTTTAAATTTATTTTCCTTCTGGGAATTCTTATTCTGCAGACGGGTTGCAGAAATACCGGAGAACCGTCAGATACACAAACATCCCAAAAGATCCCCGTGATTTTTGATACGGATGCGAACAATGAGCTGGATGACCAGCATGCCCTGGCATACCTGCTTTTAAACGGAGAAACATTTACTGTTGAGGGTGTTACCGTTAATACAACCCGGAACGGAGGGGGTATTGAAAGCCAGTATGCGGAAGCGGAACGGATTATTAAACTGTGTAAGCTGGATGGGAAAATCCCCTTGTTCAAGGGAGCCGATCAGGATTTTCTACGGATCAGGGATCAGCTAACTTCCACAGCGTTCGATGGATCGGATGCTGTGAATTTCATCATCGAAAAAGCGAAGGAAGCGCGTGACCGAAAACTGGTTTTGATTGCGGTAGGCAAACTCACCAATGTTGCCCTTGTCCTTGAAAAAGAACCCTCTATTGCCAGATCCGTTAAAGTCGTATGGCTGGGTTCCAACTATCCTGAACCGGGTGAATACAACCAGGAGAATGATACGGCAGCCTTGAGTTACGTGCTTAGTACCGATGTGGAGTTTGACATGGTAACGGTACGTTACGGCAGGAAATCCGGCACCGATGAAGTTCGGGTAACGCAGCAAGAGATCAATAAAAAAATGCCCGGAAAGGGACCGGAGGTGGATACTCCCGTGATGGGAAGACACGGTGTTGCGTTTGATAACTTTGGTGATTATTCGGTAAATCTTTTTGAAAACATCGATTATGATGACGATCCCCCTTCACGTGCCCTGTTCGACATGGCTGCCGTGGCTATTGTGAAAGATCCATCGTGGGCAGAATCAAAACGGATCCCCTGTCCTGTTTTAATCAATAATGAATGGCAGGAACGCCCCGAAAATCCACGCAAGATCACCCTCTGGGAAAACTTTAACCGCCAAAAAATAATAGAAGACTTTTTCCGGACAATGGAAGAGTATACCCTGGTGAAATAATTTTTTTAATTTACCGATATATCCTTTGCCGAACCTTTTGAGCAAACCTGAAGGTGTGTAGGTCGACTCTCCTTGCCGAAGGCATTCCTATGGAAGAGTCGACAATAAGGCGACATAAAGGTGGCCACCCAGGCTCACCCTACATTGGTTTTACTTCTTTCGAATCTTTTGGTTAAGCCTGATAATATGTTCACAGGTATAGAAACTGCCGAATCCTCACCGGGTGACTGCGAGTCACCCGGTGAGTGTTTTCGAAAACAATTCATCAGCCCCATAGGGGCGGCATGTTTTTAGAGATGGTATTCAAACAGCATCTAAGCTCCGTAGATGCGACATGTTAACGTTCCTGAAATTTTACAATTCAGGGGTGACTCAAAGGGGCACGCTAAGAGAGTCGTCCTTTAAAAAAAGTGCTCTTACGAGCGCAAACAATTAATTTGTCGGTTATTCCTTTTTATATTTCTCGGTCCGGTGATCATCGATGATCCCATCCCAGTTTAACCCAAAGGCAAAGTCATACCTGTTCCCTTCGCTATCTACATAACACGCCATATCGTGCGGAGCATCCTCGCATTGTTCTTCAACCGTCCGCATATTCGCCGGCATCTGCATTGGCAACAATGCTGAGGGTTGTGCTTCACCGGTCAGAATATCCAGTATAGCCTGATTCTGCACACCGAAGTTTACCAGTATGGCATCAACCTCCTTTTCAAATTCCCCGAAAACCATTGGTCTCGACATGATAATGGATACGATGACCGGTTTCCCGGGCATGGCTTTCCTTGTTTCAAGGATCATGTTCAGGTGAGCTAAATTGTGGGCTGTAGTTTTCTTTCCGCGATAGGTCCGGTTGTGGACATCCCGTTCATCACCGGCGATGCTTGGATCGCGGGCAAATTCTGCGGTGTATTCACTGTACTGGAGGCTGATGGGAACATACCCGCTCCCACCCTTTTCGGCATCAGCCCGATCATAACCGGGACCGGAAACGGGACTTTCGACAAAACAGATGGCAAGATCTGCCTCTCCCGGATCTTCTGTAACATTAAAGTATTTCTTCACCATTTCGATGTTGACCGGATATTCATGCCGTTCGGGAAGAGCATTTCCAAACCAGTCCCTTCCTGCGGGTGTGTATCTTTTTGGTATGTATACGGTGATGTCCTTCTCTACAGGAAGAACATTTGCTCTGTTCTTCAGCATGACGATGGATTTCAACTGGGCTTCATAACCGGCTTTCATATACTCCGCTTTACCCACTGTTGATTCGGTTTCTTCTGCCACAAGGTAGGGATTCTCAAAAAGCCCTACCCGGAAGATGTTTTTCAGAAGCCGTACGGCTGATTGCTCAAACCGTTCACGTATAAAGGGTTCTCCATGTTCCTCAACACCCAGGTTGTATGCTTCAATGATGGGACCGGCATCGTTGTTACCACCGAACTGGTCGACACCTGCCATGATGATCTTATAATGACGCTCAGCCACAGTGTAACCTTCTTCGACGCCCCAGCAGCTACCCCCTCCCATCATGTTGCTGATATCCGGGGATTCACCATCCGTAATACCCCAGTCGGTGCAGACCACACCTTCGTAGCCATACTTTTCGCGAAGCAGATCGGAAATGATGTATTTGCTGTAGGCATTGCCAACATTTTCACCATACTCCTCATCCTGATTATAGGAAATGGTATAGTATGGCATAACGGCAGATGCCATTCCGGTTCCCTCACTCAGGTCAAACGCACCGGTAAGAAATGGGATCAGGTGATCGTCAAACCGGTCACCCGGGTAAACCGCGTATTTCCCATAGCCGAAGTGAGCATCCCTGCCGCCTTCTCCTGATCCGCCTCCCGGCCAGTGTTTTGCCATTGCATTGACACTGTTATATCCCCAACCACCGGAAATCTCAGATTCGTCTGATGAGGTCTGGAACCCATCGATGTATGCACGTGCCATGTCTGCAGAAAGCTGCGGATCTTCGCCAAATGTGCCGCTTACACGGCTCCATCGCGGATCGGTAGCGATATCGATCTGTGGCGAGAGTGCTGTTGTGATGCCAAGGGCACGGTACTCATCCGCGGCAATTTCACCGAATTGTTTCACCACTTCTGGATCAAAGGTCGCTGCAAGACCGAGCGAACCGGGCCACATGGAAATTTCTCCTCCTGCACCGGCATTGTACTCAGTATCTGCCCGTATGCCATGCCTGGGATCCGAACTGTTGTTCACCGGGATTCCCAGACCGATCCCCTCCACAAGTGCCTGGGCATTGTTGTTCCAGCGGGCTGCCGTTTCCGGGCTTTCAACTCTTGTTACCAGGACATGCCTCAGGTTGTCATTGGTCAGAAAATCAATCTGAGCATCGGAAAGGTCATACGGTTTTGCCCCGCTCTCTGCATAGCTTTTCCCGCCATAGGTGTTTGAGAAAAAACCTCTTCCTCCACCAGGAATCGCCTGATGGCTGCTGTATAGCATCAGTCCGGCAATCTGCTCTATTGTCATTTCCGATGCCAGGTCACTGGCTCGCTCTTCGACAGGTAAACGCCAGTCTTCATAGGGATCAAGTTCACCGTTTCGGTTCAGGTCCTTAAAGGCAAGCCGTTTGACGGTAAGAATCTGAACCCCTGAGGTTGTATCGGTTCCCAGGACAGGGCCGTCCGGATTGATCACAGTCCTGATGGATCCTGTCCCGGATTCGGTCCATTCCGGCCCCCGCTCCAGGCAGGCAATGCAGATCCCAAGAATGAGTATAAAAGTAAAAAAGAGTGTTCTGAATGGATGATGGTTCCTGTTTTTCATGCTTAATTATTTTAGGTGTTTGCCTTTAAAGGGTCCGTCTTAAAAGTCTAAAAAACCGTCATTCTGTCCAAAGGACTCCCATGGAGAATTAATTTCAGAATCTCAACATATTAATAATCAGACGTATAAGATCCTGAATCAAGTTCAGGATGACCAAAAATTTGACTTTTGAAACACCCCCTTTTTATTTGTCTTTAATACAACGAACGGAAAAACCAAAGGTTTTTGGTAGCCGGTCGTGGCTTACATCCGGACCGTGATAGTCCAATGTCCATAGCCATGCTTCATCGATATTGATTTCCCCGGAAGACCGGAAATAGCAATTGTCCCCAAGGTTACTGAAATTGCCATCATCCCTCCGGTAACCACCCGGCAATGCGGTGAAACGGACGATATTGGTTGCCATGGCATTTGGTTCGCGCCAGTGTTTTGTACCTTCTTCCTTTAGCTTATCGCCGGCAACATACCGTCCTCCCAGGTAATCCAGCAAGGTTTCCCATTCCTCATCAGTCGGGATGTGCCAGCCATCGGGGCATATTCCCCGGGTGGTTTCCACAATTCCTGATTTTGATGGAGGGTATTGCATCATTTCATCCCACTGGTACAAGCCCCCGTAAATAGCACAGTTCCCCTCTTCATCCCCGTAGCAATACTTTTCAATGATCTGGTTATCGGTCTGATCCAGGCTTCCATCGATGCATGTTCCGATATTCAGGTTTTTTCCCATCCAGGTCTGATCCCCGATTTTCACCCATTTATAGATTTACCCATCCCGGTTATCCTCAAAACTCCCGGTTTTTCTTTTGAGATTCTCATCTTCACAGGAGATCAGTAAAACCAGGAGAGTTGCCGGTATAAATAACCATGCAATTTGTTTTGTGAACGTCATGGTATAAAAGTACAGAAAATCGGGATTTTTTTTCGAATGGATTTACCGGTTCTCAGTTCTACAAGAAGAATTAAAAGTCTGTTTTGAATTTTAGTTCCATTTATCGGGTCTTTTAACAATAAAACCCTCCTTTAAAGTAACTTCATCTGGGAATTGTGAACTTTCAAACTTATATTCATGATGTTGTAATCTATATACTTTATCAGCACGTTTAGCTAAATCATGAGAAAAATTCCCTGGTGGGAAAAAAATGATAATTTTTATTGTTTTTGTAGCATGAGTAATCTCCTGAACAACATCAAGAGCAGGAGTTATATCGCTATCAGCAGAAAACAGAAAAATAACATCACATTTATTTAAAATAACATCTCTAATAATGTAGGAGGCTAAGGCAACATCTGATTTTTTTTCTTCCCAAAATTTAATTTCCCGACTAACCTTTCGGCCATCGCAATCCACTCTTCTCCATCTAATGCGCTGTTTAAATTCACCTAATATTAGATTAAATTTCGGATTTGTTTTATTTACCTGAAATAATTTATCTTGTCTGTAAGCTTTATCAACCTGTTTCTGTATTGCAGAAAAATATCTAACCTCTTCCAATTCCTGGTGAGGTCGCAGAAAAAGTTCTACAAATTTTACAAAATCTTGCCAATAATATCTTCTCCAGCCTTTCTTTCGAAGTCCCTCATAGTAATTAAATCCATCAAAATAAGCAATTACTCTTTTACTCATTATTAGCTTTTAAAAACAAAGAAACCCTCTCCAATTGAGGGTTTCGCCTAAGGATGTCCCACCTTAGGGTGCAAAGAATTTTTCAACTCTGATGTAAAATTAATAATTATCTTAATATAAAAATATTTTTATCACAAAAATTATTTCTCAAATATAATGCCATCAAATTTTATAAGAAAGATCAAACATTTAATACAATAAAGTTAACAAACGCCGGGCAAGCATGGTCTTGCCCGCTCCGGGAGGCCCGATCATGACAATGTTATAAGTAGTTTAAATACTCTTTCCAACAATCAATACAAATCCACACCCCGTGGAATGTAGTAGAAAGATTCTTAATATTCTATTAAGATTTTTTTAACACCAACCAATTTTCGATCAATGAATGAAACTGCATGATAAAAGGTTTGTTACCGGTGATGAACGGGGCCATTAAATATAAGAAAATAAGACCTGCAATTCTTTATATAATCATTAGATTAATGGATTTATATGTGTAAGATACTGATAAATAAAGAATTAAACAAGCAAGTTGAAAACTCTTCTGAAATGTTAAGAAATAGGAATCAATCGATGTTGCCAAAACTTTTGTCAATCACTAAATTGCATCTGAATAAAAAAAGCGAAGCTATTGCTAACTTCGCTTAAGCCATAAAAATGGCCCCGTAGCTCAACTGGATAGAGCAATGCCCTTCGCAAGCATAGGTTCCAGGTTCGAGCCCTGTCGGGGCTATTTTTTATAATTTTAATTAAAATTAAACTTCTTTAATGATATTTCCAATAGGTTAGATTTTCACAAGTGTTTATAACTATCAGTTAAATTTGCGAAATTCTTATTATTCAGATAATTAATACTTTAATAAAAATATTATTTTTTATATTATATTTTGTATAATTAGGTACGGCAACCAAATTAAAATCGACGAACCGGAGGCGCTTCTGCGCAGGTTCATTTAAGTGCCACTCATTTCGTACCCTAACCCAATATCATTTTTTTCTGCTGACTGCGGACTGGCGACTGCGGACTCTCGTTACTCGTTACTCTTTACTTCTTTCACCCAGCACCCTGCCTCGCCGACAGGCGAGTACCCCCACCCGAACGACTGACGCGCTCAGTCGGGCAGGCAGCACCCAGTACCATTTTTTCTGCCGACTGCTGACTAGTGACTGGCGACTCCCTGTCAACTCACAACTCATACCTCGTCCGCCGAAGCCTTTTTGAGAGCCGTAGCCTTGGCGTAGGCTCTGGCATAGGCGGAACTCACCTCTCACCTCTTTTACCAAGTCCCAAACGTAATGGTTTTCCTGTTATATATCCACTGCCCTTTAGCGTTGAAGCCGGTAACCCGGCTAACAAAGGTCCCCAGGTTGTCATTTGTAATGAATGAAAATGATTCGATGTCTGAATCTATAAATGATTTCCAGTAAAGTATGTTGCTCAGTTCAGGTATATTGCCTTCCGCTGTGGCTCTTTCTGAAATATTCCTTGTTATACTCTGGGATGGGAGTGCAATGGAAAGAAAGCGTGACTTACCGGGAAGACCAAGTCCTGCCATGTCATTGTTCACAGAAACAAAATCAACTATGCCAGAAAAGACTGCATTACCATGAATGTAAAGTTCATTCAGTTGCCGTATCTCCCGTAACCGGTCAGAAGGCAACTCCAGTAAGTCATCGAAATCGACTATTGGAATGCCATCAAGAAGGAAAAGCGGATCATAATCTGAAGAAAGTGGTGGATCTCCGAATATGCCTAACCTGTAACTGCCGCTTCTCTTTCTTACAGTTACTCCCGGAACTACTTCATAAAGAACTTCCCTGATGTTTGAAAGTTTAATAAAATCGCCAACCAGTGTTATTTTATCAGGTTTACCGTAAAATGGAACCTGATCGGAAGGTTTCACCTGTTCTTCTTTGATATTTTCTTCATCAGGATGGTAGATTGCTGTAAGTTGCCTGTTTACATCAAGATCCCTGATATATTCGGCTTCCTGGCTGGTAATAGTAAAACTTCTTGGTGGTATGATTAAACGGGTAGTATCAAATTGTGGACTAATTAATAAATTCCAGTCTGAAGGAGGCTTTGAGGTAAAGCTCACAACTACGTCTTCCAGACCTGTACGATCAGGGAAAACCAGGTAAAATCTTCCTGAACGAAATGTATAACTTGCATAGAGGTTGTTATCACTTAGCAGGGTCGCGGCAATAAGCTGGTTAGGAACAGGAGTCCCTTCACCATTTACAATCTTTCCGCTTAGTGTAAATCCCCTGGACTCGGGCAGGAAATCATATAGACTTTCGCGTTCCGTGATAAGCATCATATTGTATTCTGACCCTGAAAATAATCCGGTCCCATTATTGTTGAAGAACGACCTGACAACCTCATCAGGATAAGTATTGGCTATTAGCCATCCTTTCATCGCAAGAGGATTAACGGGTATATCATAACTGAAATGCCATCCGGGAATTCCAGGTACATATACATCGAATAAATCAACAGGCTCCTCACGGGCAACAACAGCGTTTACCAGCTGGTTCCCTGATGGAATAGTGGGACCAATAATAATCTCTGCATAAACAACACCGGGATTGAGTCCGGATCTTTCCATTGATATCTCCGGTTGAGGTCCTATAGGATTATTGTTAATAAACAACCGCCTGAAAAGAATGGTATTATCAGGTGATAAGAGGGTCAACTGCATTAATCCGTCAGGGAGCATCCCGGTTGAAACGGAGAATAAAGCATTTCCGTTATTGACATCCGCTGTAAAATATCCGAAACAAGAGTAATTCCTGTGGATAAGGAGCTTTACTTGATCGCTTTTCACATTTGAGATCGATAGCTTTAAACTATCCTCTTCTTCAATAAATTCTGCAAAGGGAGAATCCGTTTCCGGGGCAGCCATTATTGTGTTTACATTTGCATCCTGACCCCCGGGGATAACCACACTATATTTATTATCAGCTGATGGTGTAAAAGAAAAAATTCCCCAACCTGTTTTGTCAGTGATAAATCTTGCCACGGTATCATTGCTGCTTGACATCAACATTGCTATGGTTTCTATATTATCCCCATCGTTCGATTTAATTCTAACTGCACAATGATTAATCCTGCTGGCAACAAGATTCTCATTTTCAGGAAAAACCGATGCAATTAATTTCTGCGAGCTGTTTTCACCAACACCTGTTGCCAAATCTTCCGGGTTAACAATTTTAAGCGGCAGAAAGTTGTTCATCGCTTCAGGTGAATTCCTCATCCAGTTGGTATATGCTCGTAAGTAATACCAGTTGTTTGATAATGAAGAAGGTATCGATATAATCTGGTTTACCCTGCTGTTGTCAAGATTGAACTCCCGTTGAACAAAACGATTCCCTTTGTTATCAATCAATTCTACCTTGAGAACCCTGCTTAATAGTGAGGGAGTATATGTATCCGTTTCAAGAACGATTGCTGAAAACTCGATCTCCTCACCGGGAAGGTATATGGTACGGTCTGTTGAAAGCCATACACTCTCCATAAAGTGTGGCCCGGTTGATCTTTCAGAATCCTGTGACGATAATCTTTTTACTGGAAACATAAAAAGAAAAACTGCAATAATGAACCAGCAATTGCAGGTTATTTTCCTATTGTTTTTGGCTGACCTGTTAAGTAAACCCTTCATGCTATTTAATTATTTCCAGTAAGGAGGCTTTTGGGTTGTTCCGCCACTCAGAGTGCAATTGAAACAGGGATCAGGAGCGGTCATAAACAGTCCTTCATCGACCTCGGCATAAATATATGATCCCGATTTAACGGCAGACCAGGGAAAGGACTCTCCGCCAATGGTATCCAACCGGCAATGCATAGTGTAAACTAAAAATTCAGATGGTCTTGTTGCAAATACACGGATTTCCGAAACTCCTGCTACCTCAAATACTCCTGCAACATTTACATCAGGATCTGATGTACAGCGAATATTCCCCTCAAGCCTGAAAGGCTGGGTCTCGTAAAGGCCTCCCGTTTCATTGATCAATTTATTAAGATCATACCAGAATGTGTAGGATGACTCAGAGATAGAGAGTTGAATGGCATGGAGACTGTATTTTATCATTAACTGATTGCCATATTGTGAAACAAAATTTAGTGGGGCGTTCGCAACCCTGTTTTGTGTCATTCCGTATGAATCACCGATATAAATACCAGATATTTTTTCATTTTTCCAACAAACGATGAGTGTATCATTTTGAAACTCTTCAAGAGCATCCCCGGTCCAGATAAAATTGGAATAAAATGGGACAGAATATTGATAGGTAGCATCCAGTATCCATCTCAGGTACAACGGTTCCCCGTTAAGGCCCTTTGAATGTGCATAAAACCGCAGTCCTTCAACTCCAGGATCCAATTCTGATGTTTTTGCTACTTCAGGAGTGTAGCTAATACTATCTACAGGAGGCGATGGTTTATAGGATTCAAAATCTGACTCAAATACATTCCCGGCCAATGTCTGCACCATCAGTTTATAGAGCTTCCCCGTTTCCAGTCCGAGGGTATCGGCGATAATATTATATATACCTGGTGACGTTTCAGTAAAAGAGTATACATTCCCATCGTCACAAATAACCAGTACCACAGCACCACTCTCCAACAAATCGTCCCCCCCTGAATTCCTGTCGAGTGAAAAGGTTCTTGAGATGATTACTTTTGCAGGAACTACCGGATTATCCGTAATCAATCCCTCTATGATCAACATCTCTTCATATTCGGTTGTTTCCGGGGTGAAGGGTTCAATGCATGATAGCACAATACCTGCCACCAGCAAAATGGTTATGACTATATTACTCAACCGCATAATTCCCCAGTTTAAAGTTGTAACTAATCGTAAAAATTGGCATACCGTAGATGGATTGTTTATAGCCGTTTATCTTACCGTTTTCATTTTTAAAATAGATGGAATATGCATTTCTTCTTCCGGTCACATTATACACGGCAAACATCCAGGAGCTGTGCGCAAGTTTTCGTTTCAGGAGGTTCCCCTCGAGGTTAATTGATATATCGATCCTGAAATAATCCGGTATCCTGTATTCATTCCTGTTCGAATAACTAATACCTTCAATACCGTCGATATTAAAAATACCTGTCGGATAGGTGATTGGCCTTCCGGTACTGTAAACCATGTTTGAGGCAAGGCTAAATCGTCTTGAGAACTTGTAATTACAAATGAAGTTCAGCGAATGGGGCTTATCATAATTTGCTGCATAGGTTATACCGTTATTTATCTGGTCCCAGGGATCTTTACTATCGACTGTGATGAGCGACCGGGAATAGGTATAGCTCATCCAACCTGTAAATCTTCCGGCATTTCGTCTAACAAGGAACTCTGCCCCCCATGAATTTTGATTGCCTTGCAGTATGGTAGTCTCGAAATAGGGATTTAAAGTCAGGTCAGCCCCATCCTTATACTCTACTATATTCCTGGTTTTCTTATAATAAAACTCGGCTGAAGTTTCAAGTGCCGATTTGTTGAAATTTTTATACAATCCGAAGCTAACCTGGTCGGCAACTGGTGGAATAATATGCGGATCGACTAATTTCCAGTCGTCAGTTGGAGAGATCGCAACTGTATTAGACAGCATAAAGAGGTATTGCCGCATCCTGTTAAGACTTACTTTCAGGGAGAAATCGGTATAGAACTCATAGTTAAGCGACAACCTGTATTCAGGACCATTGTAGTTTACAACACTTTTACTTTTTGCATAACTGGTTGTGTCTGTAATATAAGTTAACTCCCTGGGCAAACCATCTGCATAGGTATAAATATCCTTGGGCCCGAGGTAATTAAATGAGCTGTACCGTAAGCCGCCATAAAGCCTGAGCTTATCTGTTATCCTGTATTCATCGGAAAGAAAAAATGCATACTCGATCCCCTTTTCTTTGCCAAAATTATTCGGTGATATCAATGATTCATTCCCCAATGGCCGATATATGCCATGATTCAGATTGTGGAAAATAACATTGCCCCCGGATGATATCTTATGATTGTTAAAGCGGAATCCGGTAATTTTGGCTTTTAGTTCTTTATGGTTAACTATGAATTCATGTTCATAGGAACTGGTTACAATATCCCTGTTTGCCTGGTAGTTCCTGTATTGACTAATAACCCCTGCAAGATCAAGCTTCCACCTTTCATTCAGCTGCCTGTTGTACATGATCGAAGCACCCCGGTTCTCATACCTGTAATCATTGGTTCCGGCAAGACTGAATTTGTCTTTGCTGTAGTAACCAAATATCTGCAATGAACTCTTTTCATCGGGGAGCATATGAATCCCCGTCATCAAATCGTAAAATGAAGCATCACTGTTCTGAATATCCTTATCTTCCACCCTATTCAGTATCCAGTCGGAGTAGGTTGATCTTCCAGAAAATATTAGAGAGACCTTATCATTGACCACAGGAGTTTCAACCAGCAATGAACCGGTGATCGGACTAATTCCTCCCCTTGCTCCGAATTTCTTCTTATTCCCTTTACGGGTTGATACCTCAAAAACCGACGCAAGTCTTCCTCCATACTCAACCGGGAAATTACTCTTATAAAGGTTAAAGTCGCCAACTATATCCGGATTGAAGACTGAAAAAAATCCGAAAAGGTGTCCCGTGTTAAATACGGGTATCTCATTTACAAGGAACAGATTCTGGTCGGATGAAGAGCCTCTGACGTTAAATCCTGCTGCCCCTTCACCAACAGTTTGAACACCCGGTAACATTTTAGCTACCTTAAGTATATCCCGTTCACCCAACACCACCGGGATGGCCTTGATCTCCTTTATACCGATTCTCTGGAAACCCATCTGTATTCCCCTAACATTTTCATGTTTCCCGGAACGCACCACCACCTCCTGGATGTCGACTAACTTTTCCGACATTTCAATATTCAGAACACCACTGCTGTTTACAACCACAAAGTAGGTCTCTCTTTCCATTCCCAGACACGATACATTTAGGGTAATGGAAGATCCGGCATCAACTTGTAAGGCATAAAAACCTTCTGAGTTGGTTATTACGCCGTTATTTGTCCCTTCAATATAAAGGGTTGCCCCGATCACAGGTTCTCCCGATGATAAAGAGGTAACCCTTCCCGATAAAAGTGCTTTTCCACTTGCCTCCCTCTCATCAACCTGCCCGATCCTTACCCTGTTTATCCTTTTTTCGTATGAAATATTCCCGGTGATTCTGTTATCTGCTGTTACAGCTGAATCCGGTTCCTCTCTATTTGTAAGGCGTTCTCTTAAAAAAGAGTCATCAATCTTTTGATTACCGGTAATAAATACCTGCCTATTCCCTTTTACATAAAAATAAAGATCCTTAGGGCTTAACAACCGATCAAGGAGGGCTACTAACTGGATAGAGTCTCCTTTTGCTGTAACTGTTATATTCTCAATCCATTCTGATTTATAGAAAATTTTGATGTCATGCTGCTCTTTAACCTGCTTTACAAATTCATCGAATGGCAGGTTATTATAAGTTCCCGAGATAATATGAACTGGTTTTTCCTGCGACCTGGCAACGGGAAGCAGAAAGCAAAAAGAGAGCGATATGACCAATAGCTTTTTCAATTTTGATCTGACACCAATTGGTTACAATATTCTACCATGGCTTTCCTATCGTTGATCCTGTTTCTTCCGGGGATAAGTCCTTGTGAACGAAGATAACTCTTCAATTTCTGTTTATGTTCAGGATATAAATTATATATAATACGTCGTGTTTTAAAAGGGATTAACCGATTGTTTATTTGTAAAAATTGTTTGGCATATTCCTGGTATATGTAATCGGTTGTACCGCCTCTTGAAAGCATTAGCGTTTTATATTTAAGAATATAGTAACTTATTTCACCGGCAATAATAACCTCGCAAAATTGAATTAAACCCTCCTCATTGATTTCGGGGAAGGGAATAAAAAGCCTGTTGTTCATCACAAAGCGATTGATGTTTTCTGACCGAAGTGAGATCTGTAATGCAGCATTGTCGATATTTGTAAACTTCAGTACAATCTGGTTCATCTCAATATCATACTTCAGATCAAGATCAGCGTATGTTCGGTTTCCGATAGTAACAGAACCTCTCTTCCAGGTTTCGTCAATAAAATAAGGATTACCCGAAATAGAACCTCTGCTGGGGCCATAATAATAGGAACCGCTTACCAGTCTCTGGTCAACACCGAAAACCGGATCTAATAATCCGAATACCTGTTCGGATGTCCGGTCATCAATTCCCTGGCTCAATGATGTATAGGACAGTATAAAAATCAACGTCAGGATTGCACAGGAAAGTTGGGTTACCCGGTTATTCATTCTCAGGTTATAAAAGTACGTATATTCTGTAAACTTCTGATTGAAGCTATCGATCAGGATAGCCAAAAATATAAATAAATATCCATTAAAGGTTTGTTTAAAGAATGTTGTGTATGCAGGTATTTAACATGTAGAGAAAAGTTTATAGACCAGTTGGAAAGGTTGGTTTTATACGACAGATCATCATCTTGAAAGTCGCTTATCTTTTATCGACAGGTGATCTATTCAAAATATATCTGACCCCGATTCCCCTCAATGGTTATGATGACATGATCAGAAATCTTAATTGTCCTGGTACCTGAGAAATTTTCTGATGTCTCAAATCGTATCGATTCGATTGAATTGTGGTCTCCGGGATCCCGGTTCTTTAGTAGAAACGTAAAATGATCAGGGGCCCTGTATTCATTGTCATTCAACATTTCATAACCAATACTAGTAAAAAACTTTTTCAGGTATCTTTTTTCCCCCGGATTCAGCTTAATCACGAGACCAGAAAAATTTTTCAGGAGTTTATTCTTTCTTTCCAGCTCATGTTTTGCAAGATAATTTTCGCGGGTCAGTTCGTTGTTAACAATAGTAAAGTTTCTATGCTCAAAGTATTCCGTTCTATACTCCATGATCCAGAACCAAAAATGCAATTGTGCCATAAAGGTAGAATCCATTAAAGAAAAATCGTTAACAATCAATACATCAAACCAGGGAATGGTTATGCTGTCAACGGTTATTGTCATGCTGTTTTCCCCCGGGGAAAATGATTTGGTTAAAATTTTCTCAAGGTATTGAGTTCACCAATTTTATCAACACTGAATCCTATTCCTAAAAACCCAAGGTTAGGATCATCCCCTGAAGCATCGAAAAGTTCGAGGTAATTGGATTGCCCCAAGAGATAGGCTGCATATGCGGTATCCTGATCATTTATTTTAGTAATTCTCGTTTCGGAAGCAGCCAGGGTGTCACGAACAAAACTTGATTCTCTGAGAGCCTTCAAATCATCGAATCCGAGAACAAAATTGAAATGGTTGATTTTTACTTCAGGGATTTCCTGTGCATACACATGGATGGATACCAGGAATAGTAAGGTCAGGTAGGTGGCTGTTTTCATCATGACAGAAGTATTAAATTAGTTGTTAACGGTCTAAATTACAGCCTGTTTTAATATGGCTTATATAAATGCCTCGTTCAAATCCGATATAATTTTAATCGCTTTATCCAGAAGCTCATCCCTGCCTTCTCGTATGCCTTTACCCTGACCCAGGACCATTGACATTTAACTTATCTCCCTCTCAAAGTCTCAAAGTCACAAAGTCTCCCAATCTCAGTAACCATTATTCTATTTATTCATGCTTAAAGTAACACCCAACCTTCATCTTTTTCCCCTTATCCCATAAATAATGAAAAAGATACTTAGAATGAGTAACGGGATACCCATGGCAATCCCCGCACCACAATCACTTGTGCATAGAAAAAAATTCTCATAACACATTCCCAGAAACCAAAGGATAAAGATAACAGCTGATGCTAATTCATTCTTCCAGGAAATGATATAGCCAATAACGAATATAGCAAATAGTATCTTTAATGCAGAATACTCAATATTCCATGAATTCGGAGCATTAATAGATAAAAAGTCTGTACTGCCAATAAGTACATAAAGTATAGCATAGATACTAAGTAGAATGCGCATGGTCCATAGTCTTCTGTTTTTGCTTTTTCCCCTTTTATCATCTAATTCTTTTTCCATATTGGTAATTATTTAAAGAATAAATAAAATGTACTTGTGTATTATAACTGCAATCAATTTGTTGATAAAGTTACATCAAGGGAAAGTCAAAGTCAAATGAATTTGATTCATTCACCACATTTTAACTATTAGCTTTATCTGAAATGGTATGGTGAGGAGCCCGAAAAGGGCGACATGTCTTCAGAGAAGCTTCTCCATCGATCTTCCCGGCTACCGAATGGATCTTTGTTGTCTCCAGAGCCTCCGAGAGTGTTAATGGAGGTATGATGGTTGGAAGGCGTCGTGCAAGCATGGTCTTGCCCGCTCCGGGAGGTCCGATCATAATAATGTTATAAATAGTTTAATTCTAAATTAAACCTTCAATAAATACAAAATTGTTTTAGAAGAAGAAATATTAATTCCACTTATCAGGTTTTTTAATAACAAATCCATCTTTCAAAATAACTTCGTCAGGGAATTGCGAGCTTTTAAATTTAAACTCATGACGTTCTAATCTGTGAATTCCATTAGCCCTCTGGCTTAAATCATGAGAATAATTACCGGGTGGAAAGAAAACGATTATTTTAACTGCTTTAGTAGAATAAGTGATTTCTTGAACAACATCGAGAGCAGGAGTTATGTCACTATCAGATGAAAATAAAAATATTGTATCACACTTTTCTAAAACTACATCCCTAATTATATATGAATTGCAGAAAAATATCTAACCGCTTCTAATTCCTGATGAGGTCGAAGAAACAGTTCCACAAACTTTACAAAATCCTGCCAATAATACTTTCTCCAACCTTTTTTTCTTAGACCTTCATAGTAATTAAAACCATCAAAATAGGCAATTACTTTCTTACTCATTATAGGCTCCTATAAATGAAGAAACCCTCTCCAATTGAGGGTTTCGCCTAAGGATGTCCCACCTTAGGGTGCAAAGAATTTTTCAATTCTGAAGTAAATATAAAAATAATTTTTATTATAAAAGATATTTTTATAACAAAAAATATTTCGCAAATATAATGCCAATTCATAAATAGGGACAGCAACCGAATTAAAATCGACGAACCGGAGGCGCTTCTGCGAAGGTTCATTTAACTGTAACCCACTTAATTCGTACCCCGAGCTTGCTAAAGGTATCCCTCGGGAGAAGTCGGGGCACGACCAGTCTATCTCGTCGCTCGATTACTCGCAAAGCGATGCCCATGGCAAACTCGGGCGACGAGTATTCGCCCAGGATTCATACAACGAACTCACCAAGAATATAGCTTCATTAGAAATCACCGGGATTATAAGTGAATCGCCTGGTGCAATGCGGTCCATGGATTGATTTCCCGTTGAACAGCATATCAGTTGGACCGGTTGCATGTTGTTCACACCAACCCCGGGCTCCGCCCGGGGTTATTGGAATTCAACTCCTCCGGAGTTGTTATTGATTCGTTACTAGCACCTTCAACATTCATCCCAAACTTCGAAATCCGCAACTTTGGCCGCCGAAGCCTTGGCGAAGGTGGATCAGAAATACATAATTTTTTCACCTCTCTTCGTCTCCCCGTCTCATGGTCACAAAGCCAAATAGTCACTTCGTCTTTTCATCCCCCTCACTCTAAACTTCTTTGTCCGCCGTATCCGCATGGCGGAGAAGGAGGATGCGCTACTTGGTCCTCCGAAGCCTTGGCGCAGGAGGATGCATTATTCTCTCTTACCCAGGACCCAGCAACCAGGACCCCCGCCCGAACGACTGCGTCTTTCAGTCGGGCGGGGAGGACCAGGTTCAACTCACCTCTCACAACTTACTACTCGCTGCACCTTCGTCCCTTCATCCTTCATCCCTAATCCTTAATCCTTCCATTAGCCCGCCCAGCTCTCTCTATCCAGGCTCCTGTAGTTGATCGCTTCGGCAAGGTGGTTCGGAAGGATTCGTTCGCTGTTTTCCAGGTCGGCAATTGTACGGGAGACTTTCAATATCCGGTCATATGCCCGGGCAGACAGGCCCAATCTTTCAATGGCTGTTTTAAGCAATTGTTTGCCCGCTTCATCCACCTCGCAGAACTTCTTCTGCAGCTTGGTTGACATCTGGGCATTGCAATAGATATCACGGTATGATTTGAACCGTTCCTCCTGGATTTTCCTTGCATCGATAACCCGTTCGCGTATTGCTTCACTCCGTTCTGCATCTGCTGTTTCAGAAAGTTTATCAAAGGGTACGGGAACCACCTCAATGTGGATGTCGATCCGGTCCAGTAACGGACCTGAGATCTTGTTGAGGTATTTCTGGACCATTCCGGGAGTACATACACAGGCTTTCTCCGGGTGGTTATGAAATCCGCAGGGGCAAGGGTTCATTGATGCTACGAGCATGAAGCTGGCAGGATATTCCACGGTAAATTTAGCCCGGGAGATGGTAATGCTCCGGTCTTCGAGCGGTTGCCGCATCACCTCCAGCACGTTCCGTTTAAATTCCGGCAGCTCGTCCATGAAGAGTACGCCGTTGTGTGCCAGGGATATCTCTCCCGGCTGCGGGTAGGTTCCGCCTCCAACAAGTGCAACATCAGAAATGGTATGGTGAGGAGCCCGAAAAGGGCGACATGTCTTCAGAGAAGCTTCTCCATCGATCTTCCCGGCTACCGAATGGATCTTGGTTGTCTCCAGTGCTTCAGAAAGTGTCAGGGGAGGAATGATGGTTGGCAAACGCCGGGCAAGCATGGTCTTGCCCGCTCCGGGAGGTCCGATCATGATAATGTTATGCCCTCCGGCAGCAGCGATCTCCAGTGCCCTCTTTACGTTCTCCTGTCCTTTGACATCGGCAAAATCCACCTCGTATTTATCCACATTTTCAAGAAATTCCTTGCGGGTATCCACCTCGGTCTTCTCCAGTTCACGATCTCCATTAAGGAAATCGATCAACTCCCGGATCGTATCAATACCATAAATGTCCAGGTTGTTAACTACGGCTGCTTCCCTGGCGTTCCGTTTTGGCAGGATAAACCCTTTGAAACCCTCCTCCCTTGCCTGAATGGCTATGGGTAATACACCCTTAATGGGCTGTACTGCCCCATCCAGAGACAGTTCTCCCATGATTACATACTTGTCAAGCTTATCTGCATTCAGTTCTTCATTAGCGGCAAGGATACCAATGGCAATTGGAAGGTCATATGCAGATCCCTCTTTCTTGATATCGGCTGGTGCCATGTTGATCACAACCTGCTTCCCGGGCCATTGTGAACCGTTAGCACGAAGGGCTGCTTCAACACGCTGCTGGCTCTCTTTCACTGCATTATCCGGAAGCCCAACAAGAAAAAACCGGATTCCCCTGGAAACATCAACCTCAATGGTAACGGTGGTTGCATTAATCCCGTAGACCGCACTTCCATAGGTTTTGACAAGCATCTTCAGGTTGGAATTAAGTTATGTTTTCCTCAATATACTGAATAAGGGAGTGAATGATCATGCCATGTATTTCCTGTATCCGGTCGGAATATCCTGAATGAGGGACGCGGATCAACACGTCACAATATTCTGCCATCTCACCTCCATCCGCTCCCGACAGACCGATAACGGTCATCTGCTTTTCACGGGCTGCTTTTACCGCTTCCACAATGTTCGGGGAATTCCCGCTGGTGCTGATGGCAACAAGAACATCCCCTGCTTTACCCACTCCCCGGACAAACCGTGAAAAAACCCGTTCATAGCCGTAATCATTTGCCGTACAGCTTAAATAGCCGGGATCGGAAATTGCAATGGCTGCAATGGGAGGACGATCATGACGAAACCTGCCGGTCAGCTCTTCAGCCATGTGCATGGCATCACACATCGACCCACCATTCCCACAGGTAATGATCTGATTCCCGGCACGGATTGAAGCAACCAGTTTGCTTCCGGCCTTTTCAAGATCCTCCAGATTGGCAGGATCAGAAACAAAGTCATGCAATACCTTTCCTGCCTCTGTAAATATTGTTTCAAAAAAATCCATACGAAAAAATCTGTTTGATCAAATGTACAAAAGATTGCTGATAAGTGAAAACTTTACTCACCGGGTGACTCTGAGTCACCCGGTGAGTAGGTAAGGCATGGTAAGAGTAGTCTCTCAAGGAGTCACCCCGTGAGTATGAAAAAAACTTTGTATTTTTATTCATATATAATCTGGCATGCATATGAACAAGTCATTGAAAGAAAAACTATATGATATCATTTTTGAATCGGACACAAAAGCGGGAAAAGCGTTTGATGTTGCACTGCTGTTTGTGATTCTTTTCAGCATTCTGGTTGTAATGCTGGAAAGCGTTCCAAGGTATGAATCCCGGTTTGGTGATCTTCTGAGGGGAATTGAATGGGTGGTAACGATTGTATTTACGCTTGAATACATCCTTCGGATCATGGTAGTGAAAAAACCCTTATCCTATATTTTCAGCTTTTATGGAATTATCGATCTCCTATCCGTTCTTCCTACCTACCTGGGTATATTCTTCGTTGGTACACGTAGTCTTGTTGTCATCAGGGCATTGCGGTTATTGAGGATCTTCAGGATCCTGAAATTATCGAGGTATACTACCGAGGGAACGATTATCATCAGGGCGTTAAGGGCAAGCCGGGAAAAAATCAGTGTGTTCATTGTTGCAGTCTTTACACTGGTCATTATCATCGGAACCATTATGTACCTGATTGAAGGTGCAGCAAATGGGTTTACCAGTATACCCAAAGGGATCTACTGGGCTATCGTCACCCTGACAACCGTTGGTTATGGAGACATTGCACCCATGACCAACCTGGGACAATTCATTGCCAGTTTTGTAATGATCCTCGGTTATGCTATCATTGCAGTACCTACCGGAATTGTAACTGCTGAGTTTGCCCGGGAAAAGAGGGCTGAAAAGCAATCCGGAAAATGCTGTCCCAACTGCCTGAAGGAGGGTCACGAAGAAGATGCGGTATATTGCCGGTTTTGCGGAGAGAAACTGGACTAACAAAAGATAAAATCAATACCTTTGCAAAAAAAACAGAGTATGGCCATACCAAGTTTTTTCAGAACACCAAAACCAAAACCTTTCAATTACATTCCCAGGTATTATGATGAGCAGAAGGAAAACCTGGAGGAGCGTATACGGAGTATCGAGATGGAGATGGGTGTTAAAGAGGGAGACGCATACAGGCCCACAATCCGGAAAGGCCAGATGAGCAATTATTTCAGGCGGAAACAGAAAAGGATGCAGAAAAATTCCAACATACGCCTGGTAGTCATCATTCTCATCCTGTTGCTCATCTCCTATTTTCTCTTTTTCTTTTAATCCACAAATTGTCGATGTCCGATATCATTCGATTATTGCCTGATTCCGTTGCCAATCAGATTGCTGCTGGTGAAGTAATACAACGACCTGCTTCCCTGGTGAAAGAACTATTGGAGAATGCTATTGATGCAGGAGGCACGGAAATAAAGGTCAATATCAAGGATGCGGGCAGGTCGCTGGTGCAGGTTATTGACAACGGCTGCGGGATGTCCGAAACCGATGCAAGACTCTCTTTTGAACGGCATGCAACATCCAAGATCAGTGAAGCCAAAGATCTGTTTGCAATAAGGACAATGGGCTTCAGGGGAGAGGCACTAGCCTCCATTGCTGCCGTTTCACAGGTTGAACTAAAAACCCGCCGGTCAGAAGACGAACTGGGTACCCACATCCTCATCAACGGATCAGAAGTTGAGGAACAAAAAGCCTGTAGTTGTGCTCAGGGTTCAAATTTTTCGATAAAGAACCTGTTTTATAATGTCCCGGCAAGGAGAAAATTCCTGAAAACGAATACAACAGAACTCAAGAACATCATCAATGAATTTCACCGGATTGTACTCTCACACCCGGATATTGCTTTCACCCTGCACCATAACGATACGGAAGTCTACCACCTGCATGTTGGAAACCTCAGGCAACGGCTGATCCAGGTGTTCGGGAAAGGGATCAACCACTACCTGATCCCGGTTGATATAGACACATCAATCATAAAAGTTAACGGATACATCGGGAAACCGGAGTTTGCCAGAAAGACATTCGGAGAACAGTTTTTCTTTGTGAACAACCGGTATATGAGGCATCCCTATTTTCACAAAGCGGTAATGGAAGGGTATGGCCAGATTCTGGCACCGGAAACCATCCCCTCGTATTTCATTTTCCTGTCAGCCGATCCGGAAACGATCGATATCAATATTCACCCGACAAAAACAGAGATCAAGTTCGAGGATGAACGCTCCATCTGGCAAATACTGATTGCCTCGGTAAAAGAAGCACTGGGAAAATTCAACATCGTCCCTTCACTTGATTTTGATAAAGAAGGAAGTATTGAGATTCCCGTGGCAAAAAAGGGAGAGGAGGTTCACCCCCCAACGATCGACATTAACCCTGATTATAACCCCTTTGCAGGTGACGAAAAAACCTATCCCACGAATATCAGGAGGTCACGATTTGAGAAGGCAAACCTGACCAACTGGGAGAAACTGTATCATGATCTTGACCAGGATGATAACACTCACCCATCAAAACAAGCCACACAGCCAACCCTTGAAACAGACCGGAAACAAGCTGGACTGAGTTTCATCCAGTTAAAGAATAAATTCATTCTTTGTCCGGTGAAATCGGGATTAATGACCATTGACCAGAAGAGGGCCCACGAACGAATTCTTTATGAAAAATACCTGCGTTCCATGGAGGGAAAATTCGGCGTTGCCCAGCAAAACCTGTTCCCTCAAACCATTCAACTAAATGCATCGGATCACGCTGTACTGCTTGATATACTGGAGGATATCTGTAGCCTCGGATTCGATATTCGTGACCTCGGGAATCATACCATCGTGGTAAATGGATACCCGTCCAATGCAGCCACTAACGACCCCGGAGAGATGATTGAACTGCTGCTGGAAGAGTATAAATCAACCGGGACAGATGTCAGAGAAGGCACGAAAGAGAAGATCTGCAGATCCCTGGCAAAAGCTTCCGCTATCCCTTATGGAAAATCATTATCCCGTGAGGAAATGCAGGATATGATCGATGCCCTGTTCGCCTGCGAGAACCCAAACTATTCTCCATCCGGGAAGCCCGTGTTGACCATCCTTGCTATTGATGAGATCGAAGATCTGCTTAAAGCCTGACAAATTGTCCAATACTGCATTTTCTTCCGGAATTTATATCTTTGGCTCGAGTATTGCAGAAATAAAAACCCGTATATCAGGTAAGCGGAAAGCGTATGAATGATTACAAACGAAGAAGATTTGGAGCGATCCCGCCGGTTGTTAAGAACCTGATCATGATCAATGTGATCCTGTTCCTTGCCACCCTCGTGATGCAGGGAACATTTGGGTTTGACCTGTCACGCTACCTGGCACTATTCCACATCAAATCAGAATATTTCAGACCCTACCAGTTCGTGACCCATATGTTCATGCACGGCGGAATCATGCACATTTTCTTCAACATGTTTGCCCTTTGGATGTTTGGGCGGGTTCTGGAAAGTGTCTGGGGACCCAGGAGATTCTTCATCTACTACATGATTACAGGTCTGGGGGCTGCACTCGTTCATATGACGGTTCTGTACATTCAGTATAAATCGCTTGAAGCGCAAATGAGCCAAGAGCAATTGGAGATGGTTCTTTCTGAAGGCTACCGGATATTCAGCCAAAATCAAAACTTTGTCGACCCACACATGGGACAAATGAACATACTGTTGAATGTAAGAACAGTGGGCGCTTCCGGAGCAGTTTTTGGAATATTGCTGGCGTTTGGTATGCTGTTCCCGAATACCCAATTGATGTTACTGTTCCCTCCAATCCCCATAAGGGCAAAATATTTTGTTCTCATTTATGGGGGCATTGAACTGTGGTTAGCCTTCACACAGCCGGGCAGTAACATCGCACATTTCGCTCATTTGGGAGGTATGTTGTTCGGATTCCTGCTTATCCAGTTTTGGAAAAGAGATCGTGGAAAGTTCTATTAGCATGAGAAGATGAACCTGATTGATGAAATAAAGGCATCCTTCAAAGAAGGGAGTACACTCACAAAACTGATATACCTGAATCTTGGCGTTTTTCTTGCAGTAAAGATCGCTCAGATATTCTTTATCCTCTTTAACACGCCACAGGGTTTCGAATCATTGCTTCGCTGGTTTGCCGTTCCTGCTTCCTTCCCTGATCTGATAAGAAAACCATGGACCCTGCTTACTTACATGTTCCTGCACGAAGGTTTCCTTCATATCCTGTTCAACATGCTCTGGCTATTCTGGTTTGGAAGGATTTTTCTTGAATACCTGGATCAGAAAAAACTGGTTAGTGTTTACCTTCTGGGTGGCATTACCGGAGCTATTCTGTACATCATCTCATTCAACTTGTTTCCCGTATTCAAAGATGTGGTAGCGGAATCGGTGGCATTGGGGGCTTCTGCATCGGTGATCGCTGTTGTAATCGCTATCGCCGCTTACGTTCCCAACCATACTGTTTATCTCATGTTTATTGGTCCGGTCAAAATAAAATACATCGGTATTATCATCTTCGTCGTAACATCAGTGCTTGACTTTTCCTCAAATACCGGGGGGAAAATTGCCCATATCGGTGGGGCTGTCCTTGGATTTATATACACCTCTCAATATCGAAAAGGTAGAGATATCGGAAAATGGATCAATCAGTTAATCGATCAGGTTGTCACGCTTCTCAAACCAGGGGAAAAAATGAAAGTGACTCATAAGAAACCCTCCAACGACTATGAGTACAACAAGAAAAAGGCACAGGAACAGGAAGAGATAAACCGGATACTGGATAAAATCTCAAAGGGAGGGTATGAGAGCCTGACCAAAGATGAGAAAGAGACACTCTTCAAAGCCAGTAATAAATAGGTCCCTTGCGGGTAAATAATCCCTCTCCTACTCTAAAAAGTGCCACTCACCCTGTTAATATTACCGTTAATAAAAATTATCCCCTGTTAAATCCCTTTTCCCCCGACGTTTCGTAAATTAGTCTTCTACCATTCCGTATCATTTGAAAAAAGCAGTAAAAAAAACGCTACTCCTCCTGAATTGTGTTATTGCAGGATCTCTTCTACTGGCATATCTTTCTGTATATATCAGTCCGGAGGATTTCTGGCCCCTTGCTTTTTTCGGTCTGGCTTACCCCATCCTGTTACTCCTCAATCTGTTGATGGCAATCCTGTGGATCTTCCGGAAGAATAAATTCGTTTTAATTTCTCTTTTGACCATACTTCTGGGATCCGGGTACATCCGGAATTTTATTCAAATTCCCGTTTTTGAGAAGAGAGATTCTTTTGAACGCAGCAATGATACTATCCATGGAGACACACTTGTCCGGCAGGAGTCCATTGCATTTCTCTCCTATAACGTGCGTTTGTTTAATTTCTATCGATGGTCCGATAATCCAGCTGCAGGGGAGATGATTTTCGACCTGATCGCAGATGCCGATCCCGGGATTCTCTGTCTTCAGGAAATATATACACCCGTGGAGGGGGAAATTTCCTCCCTTTCCCGCAAGGATGGAACCGGAACATATTGTTATTCGCATATTGCCTATGCAATTGGCAGTAGTTTAAGCGGTAAGTATGGGATTGCCACGCTGAGTGTTTTCCCGATTGTCAACAGGGGTGAACTCAGGTTTCCCGGCACACATAACCTGGCGATCTTCACCGACCTGAAAATTCACAACGATACCATACGGATATACAATACCCATTTGCAGTCCATCCGATTGCGGAAGAGAGAGTATGACCTGATGAAGATGCTAAATTCGGGGGAGGAAGAGGCAATGAATGAAATCAAAGACATTTCCTCCCGGTTGAAACATGCTTTCCGCAAAAGGGCTCACCAGGCCGAAATCCTGTCCGGTCACATCCGTGAATCGCCCTGGCCGGTTATTGTATGCGGTGATTTCAATGACACACCGCTTTCCTACACCTACCATAAGATCAAGGGAGATCTGGTGGATGCATTCATTGAATCGGGATTGGGCATTGGTAATACTTATTCCGGAATGTTCCCCTCTTACCGGATTGATTACATATTACACAGTCGAAATCTGCAATCCGGAGGGTTTGAAACGGTACGTGTTGATTTTTCGGACCACTTTCCGGTAAGTTGCAGGTTTGGTATTTAAAAAGGCAGGTGGTCAAGGTCTACGTTCCCACCGGTGAGCATTATTCCCAACCGTTTATTTTTAAACCTCTCTCTATTGCTCAACACGATGGCAAATGCGACTGCCGAGGATGGCTCAATGATGATCTTCATGCGTTCCCAGATCATTCTCATCGCTTCAACGATCTGATCCTCAGAGGCAGTGATGATATCATGAACCTTCTCACGGATTATCCCGAAGGTTAAGGGGCTGAGTGATGTGAGCAATCCATCAGCAATGGTATTGGGATTGACAGAGGGATGCAGGGTCCCTGTTTTGAATGACCGGTATGCATCATCCGCATTTTCAGGTTCGGCTGCAATAACCTTTATCTGTGGTTTTTTCTCATGAATAACGGTAGCTGTTCCGCAGATCATTCCCCCCCCGCCGACCGGGGCAATGATATAATCGAGGTCATCCACCACCTCCAGCAACTCCAATGAAGCGGTGCCCTGACCGCTGATCACACGAACATCATTATAGGGATGGATAAACAGAGCATCTGTTTTTTCTACCACCCGCTGTAACGTCTCTTCTCTTGATTCGAGTGTGGATTTACAATAGGTGATCTCTGCACCGTATCCTTTCACTGCCAGCTTCTTGATGTTTGGTGAGCTATCCGGCATCACAATATAGGATTTGATCCCCCTCAATTGCGCTGCCAGTGCCAGCGCAGCAGCATGGTTCCCGGACGAATGAGTGGCGACTCCACGGGCCGCTTCAGCATCAGACAGGGAGAATATTGCATTGGTTGCACCCCGAAATTTGAATGCACCTACCTTCTGAAAATTCTCACATTTAAAGAATATTTCCGACCCGGTGATCCTGTTAATACTCCGGCTTGTAAGTACCGGTGTCAGGTTGATATAAGGTTGAATTCTCTGACGCGCCCGTTCCACATCTTTCAGGGCAGGAAAATGTAACTTCATAAACAGTATTTAAAACGGTTGAAACAGTAAAATGGGAAGGTGCCAGAAAAGTTAAAATAGAACCTCTCCAACTTCGACGGCACCTCCCAGGATTAACTTATTCTTTATTCTTAACGTACTTTTCAAGCCATTGGTAGGTCTCCCATAACATATGCAATACGGACTCTCTTGCCTGGTAACCATGGCTTTCCTGAGGCAACATAACCAGTCTTGCAGTGGCGCCGTGTCCTTTCAGGGCGCTGTAAAACCGCTCACTCTGGATTGGAAATGTTCCCGAGTTATTATCGGCGATACCATGTATCAACAAAATGGGGGTTTTCACCTGATCGGCATGCATGAAGGGTGACATGTTATAATAAATGTCAGGGGCTTCCCAATAGGTTCGCGGTTCGGCCTGGAATCCGAATGGAGTAAGCGTCCGGTTATAGGCTCCGCTCCTGGCAATTCCGGCAGCAAACAGGTCGGAATGTGCCAGTAAATTTGCGGTCATAAATGCACCGTATGAGTGACCACCAACAGCAACCCTTTCCCGGTCCGTGACGCCCATTTCTACCGCTTTGTCGATAGCAGCAGCAGCATTGGCTACAAGCTGCTCAATAAATGTATCATTGGGCTCCTCATCACCCTCTCCAACGATCGGAAAAGCTGCATCGTTAAGAATTGCATACCCCTGTGTAACAAACAGGAGAGCCGAAGTTGAGCTGACGTAAGTAAACGTATAGGGAGAGCCGCTTACCTGTCCGGCACTTGCAGCACTCTTATATTCACGTGGATAGGCCCATAGCAGTGTAGGAAGAGGACCATCCTCAGGAGTATATCCGGCGGGTAAATACAACTCAAAAGTTAGTTGTACACCATCTTCCCTCTCGTATTTAACCAGTTCCTTTTTTACCCCTTTCAACTGAGGGTATGGATGTTCCATATGGGTTATCCGGGTTAATTTATTATTTCTGAGATTTCTCAGGAAATAATTGGGCGGTTCGGTTACAGACTGGCGATTCGTGAGGATAATCCCCTTCTTCTCATCAACGAATTCTTCGAAGGATTCATAGTATGGGGCTTCTGATCTCCAGAGCCTGGTGGTTCCCCCTGTTGAAATGGTATATTTGTCAAGGAATGGACGGTTTCCTTCCGGAGAAGCACCGCGTCCTGAAAGGTAGAGCGATGTACCCTTATCGGTAAACAGGAGTACATTCCGGCCATACTCGTTTTCAATTGTGACAAAAGAACCGGGATCGTTATACCGGTCTTCCGATGAGCGATCAAAAATTATTTTTTTTATCATCTGAGGAGAGGCCGGATCAAAGGAACTGGTGATTATTTGTCTGGTTTCCCTCCAATGCTCGGTCACCAGGGCAAAGTGTTCATTTCCCCAGGTTATTCCTGAATACCGCAGTTTTGTGGTCAATAATTCCATGGGTTCTCCTGAAAAGGGTGCTTCAAGGAAAAACACCTTATCCCGTATTTCTACTTCTTTTTTGGGATCACCACCATCCTGAGCCTCCACCCAACATACCGTAGCGGGGACGTCAGACCGCCAGCTAAAATACCGGGGCCCCGTTTGTACAGCATCAAATCCTTTTGGAATGTCTTCCGTCAACGGAATGTTGGCTAACTGATGTACCAAATTGCCTTGCATATCCCATATTTCAACCGTTTGAGGGAAGCGGTAATAAGGTACGAGATAAGAGAAAGGCTTTTTGATCTGTTCCACCAGAATATAGGTTCCATCCGGAGAGGTACTTACACTGGCATACATTCCGGGTTCACCGATAGAAACGGCCTCTCCATCCAAACCGGTTCTTATCAATTGTGAAGTGGTATAATACTCAAAAAATTCTTCGTCATACCGGTTTTCTAACAGGTCCTGGTATGTTCTGACTGCAGCCATTTTACCAACCGTCTCCTGAACAACCGGACCTTCCGGTATAGTTGATTTAACCGGTGGATCTCCTCTTTCCGGAACAACAATGCCGATAATAATTCCTTTGCTATCGGGGAGCCAAAGAAACCGGTAAAGCATTGTCTGGTTCAGCTTGTAATCCGTCAATTTCCTGGCTTGCCAATCAGGAGCCGATGAAAGCCAAAGTTCAATTCCCCCTGTTGTTATCAACGTGAAGGCAATATGCTGATCATCCGGGGACCAGGAAAAATTTCCGATTTTCGGTTTTTGTGGCAGCCCTTTCAACCGGAATTCACCGGAACCGTCAATATTTTTGATGGTAATACCCGTATAATAACGGGACCGGCTTCGCCCATTGGTCACAGGATCAATCCGTGTTCCCCCGATCCGTAATTCAGGACTTGCAAGATCTTCAATGGATGGCAAACTGGCTCTGTCGAGAATAGCCAGCATATTATAATCATGACTGAATACAATAGAGGGTGTAGGAGGGGCATCAACAATATCCACAATCTCTTTTGGCGGGACCTGATAGGTCAAATCGGTCTGGCCTGGAACCGTTATTGACCCCAAAAAAACGATAATCAGAAAAAGAAAAAAACGTAATGTTAAGAATTGATGATTCATAATAGGTTCGATTTTAAGGTTTGTAAAAGAAAAGTTAAATATAAGAAATCTTCACCTTCCCTGGTTTTATCATCGAATTTTTGTAATAAATGCCAAATTCCGTGTATTTTTATCACGTAATCTTAAACATCATGAACGGTGGAGCAGATCAGGAACCGAATTGAGCAAGCCTGGGAAGAGAGGAAGTTATTGCAAGAATCTCTGGTACAGGATGCTATCAGGAAACTTGTTGATCTTTTGGATCAAGGCAAGGTAAGGATTGCCTCACCGGTTAATGGGGATTGGGTTGTTCATGAATGGGTGAAGAAAGGGGTTATCCTCTATTTCCTGATCCAGAAAATGGAAACCATCGACCTGGCACCCCTTGAATTTCACGATAAGATCCCATTAAAGAAAGGGTATGCCGATCTTGGTGTACGGGTTGTTCCCCATGCCCTTGCCCGGTATGGGTCCTATCTGGCTAAAGGAGTGATCATGATGCCCTCCTTTGTTAACATCGGGGCATACATCGATTCAGGAACCCTGATCGATACCTGGGCAACCGTCGGTTCATGTGCTCAAATCGGGAAAAACGTTCACCTGAGCGGCGGGGTCGGAATAGGAGGTGTACTGGAACCGATACAGGCAGCACCGGTGATCATCGAGGATGATTGCTTCATCGGCTCGAGATGTATCGTTGTTGAAGGGATCAGGGTGGAACGTGAATCTGTTCTTGGTGCTAATGTTGTCCTCACTCAATCAACAAAAATCATCGATGTAACCGGCGCAAAACCGGTCGAATATGAAGGATATATTCCTGAAAGATCAGTGGTCATTCCAGGGTCGCGTACAAAAAAATTCAAGGCGGGAGAATTCCAGGTATCCTGCGCATTGATTATCGGCAAGAGAAAAGCTTCCACAGACCTGAAGACATCGCTCAATGAGGCATTGCGTGATTATGCTATCACAGTTTAAGAACAGAAAATTTTGTGGGTTCGGAATCCCTTTGAGTAAACAATTGGCATTTATATACGAGATGTTCAGGCTGGTTGGATAAAAGGACATACATCCAGCAATTTATCCATATCGAATTCAATTTTACGATTATCAAAATTCAACTGATTTTCAAGGTCTTTGAAAAAAACTTTTTTATGGGAAAAATCGAAGCTCTGCGGTTTTTGTACTTTATTAACGGACAAGAAATAATCATAAAATTTAAACTCCAGACCTTTTGGCGTTGAAGAACGTAACCAGGCGGACGAGATTCCATACGCATCGGCAAGTATTATTCCATGAAGTGAAGAGGAAAGAATTTTTTCACACGAAAGGATACCTGTTAATGTTTCCTCAATTTCATTCGTGCTCATGCTGATTTTCATAATATCACGATCAAAAACTGTCTGGTTTCACTCTTCTTCCGGACATCTAATTATTACACCAACTTTATACTTTTTTTGCACTTCAGGACTAAAGATCTCTGGAATTAATAATGCAGGATCCCCAATCTCTGACTAAAACCAGGTTTTAAGGGGACAGGTTTTAGAGGTTGAGAGGTTATTTTTCCGACAAGATATGGAGATAGCAAGTCTCCAAAATTTTGTTTTTCAGTCCACCAGGTCAAAGGAACGGCCCCATTATCAAGTATCAAATCTTCCGACAGATTATATGATTTCCCATTCAATAGTATCATTCGAAGTCTCCTAATTATATATTGGTAAAAAAGTACAATTATTTTCTTGGACTGTGTGTGTCATATCCTGTTTACAGAACCAACACTTTGATTTAATCCTTTAACTTCAGTTCTGTACTGGAATCACCTGCAAATGGTTTTCTCATCTCTACCGGATACCCAATCCTTAACAGGGATACTCCAATCACCATATTTTTCATTTAAATATCCACGATAATCATTTGGAACCTTTAGCCATCTGTTTAGATATTTTATTCTTTCATATGATTCATAATATCGATTTTCAACTTTCATTATTTTTCCCTGAGCTTCCCAATAGGTGAATTTTTCACCAGAGGATTTCACGAAAATATCCAGAACTATATAATATTTTTTATACCCGGGATACAGCGTTTTTAGTAATGATGGTATTAACTTCTTGATTTTGAATAATCGGTAATTGCCCTTTTTTATGGCGTAATAATCAAATTTGCTTTTGCGTTTCGTTATCTTAAAACCTTTCCGGTATAGTTTTTTTAGCACGTCAACTGTTTTGTTAGCTTCAGTGATTGGGATAGACAGGTCAATATCATGATCCCAGGGAATTAATTCCTTATCCCTTACCAAACCTAATAGTGTACCTCCCTCTAAATGATATCGAATGTTATTATTTTCCAGAAGATTCACTACCTCGAATAACATGTTCCGCGCTTTAATCAGATTGACATGGTTAAGTTCAGGTGCTGTATTTTTTTTGTCACGGTAGAGCATAGAAATTATCGGATATTTTGATGTAATAATAACATTACTACTCCTTAAAAAAAAGTTGTTCGGCAAAGTGAAGATCATCGATATTATCCACTTCAGCCCATTTTATCTCAGAAAAATCAACCACTTTAAACCGAATTTCACCGGAATTTACCAGATTGGCAAATGCCTGTTCATAATAGACATTTGTTTCACCGCTCTCAATTATTCTGGCTAACTCGTCGAGAATAATGGATTGAAAATCGTGATGTGTCAGGGTATAAATGTTGACCGTTTTATACAGCAGGCCCGGATTCGCAGGACGGCCGGCTGTAGTTTTAAGATAGATCTTCTCCACCCCATTATTGCCTATCGTTACGACCGTACCATCCATAAAAGGTAGAAACCGGCTCACTGCCATCTGGTTTTCGTTCCCCGAAAACAGGTCAAGTCCTCCATCACCCACCACGATATCGCCTTCAATGAGATAAAATCCTTCCTTTATGTGATGCTTTGCCCGGTATAGGGAAACAATGTTATTGGTGCTCTCCCAGTCTTCGTTAACTACATATTCAATGTCTATCCCTTTCCATTTTTCTCCTACCGATTTTTTGATCTCTTCCCACAGATAACCTACGACCAGAACAGCTCGTTTAACTTTTTTCTCATCTAACTGATCAAGCATCCTGTGCAAAATCGGCTCCCCATTCACCGTGATTAAGCATTTGGGCATCTCTACGCAGTGTTCACCCAACCGACTTCCCCTGCCCGCTAATAAGAAAACAGCTAATTGCATTTTTTATTCGTGGATCATTAACATGCATGAATTTTAAAGTTGTGGACAAAATTATGCATCGTCAAATAATAATTACTATGAAATAGCTGTTAATTTTGAAAACATTTATCTTTACCAATCCAATAATTCATGGATCTGAACACAATGTTCCGGTTAAATGAGGATCTGTTCCTGGCTTCTGCCTTTATGGTATCAGTTTTATAAGCTTGAGGCAGGAACAACTATTTTCATTCTAAGTCATGCCTGAAATCTCGGTAGTAATCATCACTCTGAACGTTGAAAACACCATTCGACTGTGCATTGAATCCATTCAGGAAATTGCAGATGAAATAATAGTGGTTGATTCATATTCAACCGACGGGACTGAAGAGATCTGTAAGCAGTATCATACCACCTTTTTACAACATCCTTTTGAGGGGTATAAACAACAGAAAAATTGGGCTATGGCTCAGGCAACATTTGATCATATTCTATCCATTGATGCTGATGAAGCCATTTCAGAAAGATTGAAAGAATCGATACTGGAGGTGAAAAAAAATTGGACTCATGATGCCTATTCATTCAACCGGTTCAATAATTACTGTGGCCAGTGGATAAAACATTCAAACTGGTATCCTGACAGAAAGATCCGCCTGTTTGACCGGAGAAAAGGGGAATGGAGTGGGATCAATCCGCACGATCGGTTCATCATCTACAATGAATCCACCACCCGGTTTTTAAAAGGAGACCTTCTCCACTGGGTAATTGACTCCTACGAAGCCCATATCGATAAACTCAACCGGTTTACAACCATCGCGGCAAATGAGTATTTTAAAATGGGTAAAAAAGTATCCGTCTTTGAAATTTATTTTCACGGATTGTGGCGATTTTTCAAAGCCTACTTTCTTAAACTCGGTTTTCTTGACGGTTATAACGGCTGGGTAATAAGCTACTTTTCCGGTATGACCAGTGTGTTAAAATACATTAAGCTCAGGCAGATGAACATTGAACAAAAGAAAAGGAACAATTTGCTGAAATCGAATCACAAGAACAATAAAAAGAAATGAAAATCATCATACTGGCTGCCGGGATTGGTTCGCGCCTTGGTAATCCATTCCCAAAACCACTCACCAGGCTGCACAATGGAAAATCGATCATGCAGATGCAGGTAGACAACTTAACTACCTATTTCTCTTTGGATGATATAGTCGTTATTGTTGGTTTTAAGAAGGATCTGATCATGGAAAATTTTCCGGACCTAAGCTATATTTACAATCCCTCCTTCGACCGGACAAACACCTCAAAAAGCCTGCTCCGGGGGCTTAAAAAACACCGAAATTCATCCATCCTGTGGCTTAACGGCGATGTTGTGTTTGATCCGAAACTGATAGACCATCTGATCCCATACATGGAAAAAGACCAATCCTTCGTTTCGGTCAACAATTCAGAAGTTGGTGTAGAGGAAGTGAAATACACCCTCGATAACAACGGTTTTGTCAATGCCATATCAAAAGAAGTTGAAAACGGAATGGGTGAAGCGATCGGAATAAACTTTATCGCGAACAACGATCTGCCTCTTCTTCTGAATCGGTTAGAAGAGTGTGAGGATATGGATTATTTTGAAAAAGGATTGGAATTGGCCATTCAGAAAGACAACATTCGCGTGATGGCTGTGGATATATCACAATTCGATTGCCTGGAAGTGGATTTTGAAGAAGACCTTCAACATGCCAATAAACTGTTTAACGAATGAGGGTAATCCTGTTTTGTGTTAATCCGTATGCTTTCGAAATTCTTTACCCCCTGTACAAGGCGGGAATCCAGCGCAATTGTGAAATCATCTGGTACATTCCGAATAACATACTCCCTGCTTTCAAATACAAAGATGAGGTGAATTATTCCGGATCCATTGATGACCTGGTCGATTTCCGTAGTGATGTGTTGTTTGTCCCCGGAAATGAAGTGCCCCATTATTTACGGGGTGTAAAAACCCAGGTTTTTCATGGCCTGGCAGGAGAAAAAAAGGGCCATTTCCGGGTGCGTCACTATTTCGATCTCTATTTAACACAGGGGCCTTACTTTACTGACAAATTCCGCTCTCTTTCTAAAAAGTATAAGAACTTTGAGGTGGTTGAAACCGGATGGTCAAAGCTGGATACGCTGTTTGAAAAACGACCCGATCTTGAAAAACAAAAACAGCAAATTCACGATGAATCGGGATGTAAACAGATCGTACTTTATGCACCCACCTTTTCACCTTCGCTCACCTCAGCAGGAATACTAAAACCGGAAATCCAGCATCTGGCTGAGAAAGAAAATATTTTTCTCAGAATAAAGTTTCACGATTTGATGAACCGTTCCATTGTGCTTGAATACGAGGAATATTTCAAGCAGACCGCTAATGTTGAGATTATAAAAGAGAGCGATATCATCGATCATCTGATCATCAGCGATATCATGATATCTGACACGTCATCCGTGGTGTATGAATTCACGTTGCTGAATAAACCCGTAATCACCTTCAACTCCAGGTCAGGCAATATAGCCTGGCCCGATATCACGGATCCGAAAATGCTTTTGCCAACATTTCATTCTGTGTTGGAAAGTGATCCCAACAGCGCGGAAAGGGAGTCCATTATTCATCATTATCACCCCTATACAGATGGTAAATCATCGGAACGAATGTATGATGCCGTTGAACAATATATCTCAGAGCATGGTGTTCCTGAAAAGAGGAAATTATCTCCTTACAGGAGATACACCATTAATTCCTACTTTCGTCATAAAAAGAGATGACAGCACCGGAGAAAATCATACAGCAAGCAGTTGTTCATTTGAGGAATGGGAACACCATACTCTACCCCACGGATACCATCTGGGGTATTGGTTGTGATGCAACCAGTAGCAATGCCGTCCGGAAGGTTTTTGCCATTAAGCAGAGACCCGATGTCAAAAGTATGTTGCTGCTCGCCTCATCTGTAGCAATGCTTCAAGAATACGTTGTGGCCATCCCTGATGAAGCATTGAAATTGATTTCTACTGAACACCGGCCATTAACCATCATCTATCCGGATGCCCGGAATTTACCTGCAGGACTGATCGCTGAGGATGGAAGCATTGGAATCAGGATTACCCGAGATGCATTTTGCTGCGAATTGATCACTCAGCTGGGTAAACCCCTGGTATCTACTTCAGCTAATTTCTCCGGATTCCCTTTTCCGGGATCATTTGATGAGATTGATCCCAAAATCATTGACATGGTTGATTTTATCGTCCGTTGTGAAGATCAGGATAGATCCCCGAATATTCCCTCAAAAATCATTAAGTTCGATCCATCGGGCAGGATAAGTGTTATCAGAGAATAAAGACACTTACCCTTCCTATTTGGAGGACACTACTTTCCCTGAGCCGGATATGGAGGCATCGATCACTGGATTCCCCGAATAGAATACTTTACCGCTTCCGGATATGCTTGCTTTTAAGGTGGAATTCACATGAACACGACAGGATCCTGATCCGCTAATCCTTGCTGTAAAATCCTCTGCAGGCATTTTCTCTGAATCCAGGTTCCCGGAACCGGAGATGGATAGCTCGAGGTTTCTCAAGTTCCCTGATCCACTCAGGGTCACATTCCCTGAACCGGAAATGCCAACGGTTGCATTCTCTGCTTTCAGGTCCTCCATGTTGATTTTTCCACTCCCACTGATCCTAAAAGAAATATCATCCGTTTCAATAGTGGATTCGGCGATGATATCACCCGATCCGGAGACGCTTAAACCTGTAATAACCGGAGCGGTAATATAAATCGTAACGCGCGGATAATTCGAAAACTTCCACGTATCATACCGAATGGTTAAATTTCCATTTTTAACCTCCGTCTCGATCTTCTCCAATACATTCTCCGGACCTTCAATGATTACTTCCGTGATTGTACCCTGTTTAAGATAGAGATCAGCTGAAATACCCAGACCGATTTGTTCAAATGTTCCGACATCCCGTTTCTCCTTTTTCACATCTCCGTTCATGCTAAAACAAGAAGAAACCGAAAAGAGAATCATCAGAACCATCCATGGTGCATACAAACTTTTTGCTTTCATTATGAAGTGTTTTTTCTAAAGACTCTGTTTTTTCATTCTGTGCTGCATTGCAATGAGATATAGTTACCAACCCGGGGCAATCAGTCCTTCAGGAAGATTCATATCGATCCGTTTCCGGTTCATATCGATCGATTCGATCAATTCCTCGTCAAACGGGATCAGAATTTCCTTCCCGTAACGAAGGATTTTCAGTACACTGTTCTTTGGATAAATCAAGATCTCATCAATTTTACCGATCTCTCCTTCCCTTACTCCAACAAGGGTAAATCCAACCAGAACGGAAAGATCAAGCTCTTCGGCTTCCCGGGCAGCAAAATCCGGAAGGTTGGTGTACACGTTGCGATGAATCAACGGTTTTGCATCATCCATCTTATCCACCAGGTCAAATTTAACAATGGCTGATTCGGAACTTATTTTCTTTATTCCTGCTATAAAAAAAGGAATCCGTTGTCCATCGATTTCGATGAAAACGGATTTCAATTTACTTATGCTGGCCTTGGTGGGATTATTGTTAAAATCAATCACCACTTCCCCATCAACACCATATGTTTTACGAATTGTTCCAAGGAAATAGAATTTCTCCCCGGGCATGATCGGCGGATTGTATTACTCTTTTTCAGTTTCCTTTTTCTGATTGGCAGCTTCCTCTTTGGATTTCTCCTCTTCCGCTGCTACTTCATTTTCTTCCGGCACCTTCTTTTCTTCCGTTGCTTCCTCTTCGGGTTTCTCCTCCTCTTTCTTCTCTTCAGCTGGTTTTTCTTCCTTCACTTCCGCTTTCGCCTCTTCGGCAGGGGCAGCAGACTGTATCTCCTCTTTGGTTTCTTCTTTTTCCTGGCTTTCCTCAGCAGCTGCTTCTTTGGCTTCCTCTTCCAGTTCAGCATGTTTTTTGGCTATTTCCTGTGCCTTTTCCTCCCGGATCTTGGATTCGACTTCTATCCGTTTTTTCTGTTCTGCTTCAACTCCTTTTCTGATCTTCTCTCTCTTAGCCTCGATTTTCGATTCTTTCTCTTTTAACCATGCTTCAAATCTCTTTTCGGCTTCTTCTTCAGAAAAAGCATTTTTCTTAACCCCTTCAAGGAGGTGTTTTTTCATTAACACCCCTTTATATGACAAAATAGCTCTACAGGTTTCTGTAGGTTGAGCGCCTTTTTGCAGCCATTCCAATGCTCTATTAAAATCAAGCTCAATAGTGGCAGGATTTTTATTTGGATCGTACATACCTAACTGTTCTATGAATCTGCCATCCCGTGGCGCCCTGCTATCAGCTATCACAATGTGATAATACGGTTTTCTTTTTCTCCCGTGTCTTGTTAATCTGATCTTTACAGGCATACGTTACGCTTTCTAATTAATCCTACGTTAAATTTTTGTGGGTGCAAATATATAACTTATTTCCCGATAAGAAAGATTTTTATATCGATTTTCGCAGAAGTGCTGAAATGCTTTGTTTTCAGCAGACAGGTTGCAAATTTTTCCAATAGTTTTCAACACATCTGCATATGTCCT
>Ga0315539_1000207_pt1 | contig 45514 bp, 37 predicted proteins | sample SalMarSW160150MG_FD_203097 | JGI IMG/M metagenome (GOLD analysis project Ga0315539, IMG submission 203097) | Salt marsh sediment microbial communities from the Plum Island Ecosystem LTER, Massachusetts, United States - Salt Marsh Sediment SW1601-150 ...
TCATATTTATCCTTTTTGACAATGGGCTTTCTTCTAAAGAAGTAGAAGCTAGCTGGCTTTCTCATTCTGGTAACTCCTCACGGTAACTTGTTATCCCTAAACATACCATGAGTGTTACCTATGTATCTCAGCCTCCGCATGGTTTTTTTGTGTATTGTCCAATGTAGACTATAGAGCTGAACAATCACAAAACACCAAGCTGTAGCAAGCCTAATTGACATAGTGTCCCCGAGATTCGCATTAAGACGGAGTGGATTGCACAATTGTCAGTTTTGTTACATCGGTATAGAGCTATATTGACTCTGCCGAATAGTAACTGTGTTTCCGGTTAATTTCTTCAGTAGCTATAATACGCATCTGATTTCATAATGGTCTCAATGGTTATCACAGCTCGCTCATCTGGGTTGGAGTTGTCACGTGCTATAATTAGATTTTTATAGCACAATACGTTCTTCCTGAATAGTAAATTATATAAATCAGGTCTATCATGCCTAACCAAAAAGTCACGCAATCGCCCGGAGCTAAGCCACGATTTTTCTATGGCTATGTCGTAGTCGGGGCTGCCCTCCTCATTATGGCAATAATGTGGGGTGCTTATAATTCGTTTGGCATCTTCTTTGAACCGGTATTAGACTATTTCAACCGGACCAGGACAATAATATCGGGCAGCCTTTCACTTTCCTGGATTATGCAAGGCCTGCTCGGTATCATCATGGGGAGACTAACCGATAGGCTTGGCCCTCGTGTGGTGTTGACAATTAGCGGATTCCTCGTAGGTCTGGGTTATTTGCTAATGTGGAAGATTGGCGCTGTCTGGCAGCTATATCTGTTCTATGGCGTGATAATAGGCAGTGGTATGGGTGGTTCCTGGGTCCCCATAGTGTCAACGGTAGCCAGGTGGTTCGCAAAGAGGCGGAGCTTGATGACCGGAATTGTCCTGAGCGGAATAAGCATAGGTACATTAATTGGGGCACCAGTGGCCAGTCGGCTAATCTCTGCTTATGACTGGCGTATGTCTTACGTCATAGTGGGCGGCATAGTCCTGGCGGTTGTTGTATTAGCTGCCCAGTTCTTGAGACGTGACCCGACCCAGGCAAAGCAAAGGCCCTATGGTGAAAATGAAGGAGAAAAGCAAGAGCCCGTATCGGAGACTCACTCATTTTCTCTCAGGGAGGCGGTCCGTACTCGACAGTTCTGGCTCACTTCCGGTATGTTTTTCTGTTTCGGATTTTGTTTTTATACCATAATGACACACATTGTGCTTCATGCAATCGGGTTAGGCATCTCATCTACTAGTGCTGCCAACATTTTAGCTACAATTGGCGGACTAAGTATTGTTGGCAGGATTGTGCTTGGCAGCGCTGCTGATAGATTTGGTAATAGGCAGGTCTTTATCATAGGCTTTATTCTGATGGCAGCAGCTTTGTTCTGGCTGGTGCCGGCCAAAGAGCTGTGGGCACTATACCTGTTCGTTGTTGTCTTTGGCTTTGCCCTTGGTGGGTGTGCTACTTCAGAGTCACCCTTAGTAGCAGGGCTGTTTGGGTTACGTTCACATGGTTTGATTCTGGGGGTTATTAATCTTCTTGGCTTCATATTTGGAGCCGCAGTTGGTACGCTTATCGGTGGCTATATATTTGATATAACCAGTAGTTATCAGTTGGCTTTTATAGTCTGTGGTGCCATGAGTGTTGTTGGCCTTATATTAACTGCGCTCTTATCACCAATTCAAAAGAGCTGAGCCTGCACAGGCGGAACGGTTAAGCCTTTTTATTCAGAATCCCTTTCGTGAAGACTCTTTGATTACACAAACCACTAAAGTGTAAAATGTGCGGCTAACCAGTGAGGTGCAACTATACTCTCCCTGAAATAGCAAACAGCCATATTGTGTCTTCGGGATCTGCCTCCATGTTTCCACTTCAGTTTCCTCGTCCGTTTCCACCTGTAACTTTAAACTTGGAACTTAGAATTTCGAGCTCAATGTTCCAATACATGGTTCTAGAAACTGGATAAGTAAGCCAGTATCCAGTTTTTCTGTTCACAGTTAGTATTACCAATAGAATTTCATCACAATCCAGAATTGGTTGCACATAACCGTTTCGTTTAGTTCCTCGTTTTGCGTTGACCGGGACAAGCAAGTGTAAAATTCGTCAAGTTATTCTGCTAAATCTGATTGGAATAATCGTCAGCGACTCGCAATCTAACCTAGCTGGGCATCACTTTGGTTAGAAATTCCATTAGTATCTGATTGAAAGTCTCTGGTTCCTCTTCCTGGGGGCAGTGCAGCCCTTGAGGTACTACACGCAATTGGGCATTAGGTATGCCCTCAGCCAGGGTCCTAGATGGTCGCTGGATTGAGAACACACAATCGAGTAGGTAATATCCAAAGGGTAATTACTTTTACATACAAAATTTTGTGGTAAGACAAAAGCCACTGAAGAACTGGAGGTTGTAAAGAGGTTTTTCCCATCTCCCCTTTATTGTACAGACCGCTGGAAATTGCTGGAATAACAATAAAGCATGGGCAGGCTCTGCTAGGGGAAATCAAGATGTTGCAGGACGTTTCAAACTTTTTCTGCCTAGCGGCTTAAATTGCCTCCAGCCCTCCGGCTAAGGGAGCCCTAACTGAAATCCGGCAGGTGGTATCTGGCCTCTTACTATATATTTTGTCTGACGTTGAATTTTAAATACCCTCTGATTTGGCCAAGAATTTAGCTCGCAAAACAACTTCTAAATTATCCCCTTCCGTTTCAGCTCCTTTAGCTTGGACGGTCCCCACCCGAGATACTTGAGATAGATATGCTCATTATCATAGCCTACCGGTCGGCATACCCACTTCGTTCGTACCGGACTTTCTGTCATCTTATGTTGCGCCTGAGCTACGATAAGTTCTCCGTAGACAGGGTCTTGAACGGGGGTAAACATGCCTCTGTCCGCCCAGTTGGCATCTTTCATGGCTTCTTCAGGGGAACACACTGGGGCCACCACTGGAGTAATGGGCGCCAGGCGCCCCTTCTTGGCATATTCGATGGACATTGCCACGAGTTCTTCATTGGTATACTTGCGTGTCTCCTCAAAGACCAGGGGTGCCCACTTCAATTGCTGCTCCTCTTCCGTAAAAACTGTCAGGTTCGTCCAGTTCTCGGCGCCCCACTCATCCCATTTGCCGAGCATGTCGGCAAAGGCTTGCCACATCTGTAACCTCAAGCCACCCAAAAAGACGGCGCCATCCTTAGTCGGTGCGAAGCAGTATAGCCAGCCAGCAACGTCCAGACTGCCGAAGCGCCCGGCAACAACACCAGATCCCTGATACCACACCGGGGGATAGTCATCAAAACGGGCGTAGGCTTCAGTTGTGGCCACATCCAGTGCCTGTCCTTCTCCAGTCATGCCTCTCCAATGCAAAGCAGCCAGAATATCAACCGCCATAAATGTCCCCGCCACAGACCAAGCTATCCAGGGGCCAGACTTAGTAGGAATTGCCCAGGGACAATCCTCGTAGCCCTTGCCCTCAGGCATAACCTCTCCTGTGCCTGACTGTATCCCCGACCTGGCCTGAGCTACATTATCGTAGTCCGGCATCCGGCTTCGGCTCATAGGTCCAAACTGCCCGTAGGTGCTTATAGAGGCGAATATCAACCTGGGATTAATCTTCCTTAATTGCTCATAACCGCAACCCCACTCGTCCATAACTCCGGGTCTATAGGTCTCTATAAGCACATCGGCCTGTGTCACCAGACCCTTTAGTATCTCCCGCCCTTCGGGTTTGGCAAGGTCAAGGGTGATATGAAATTTGTTCCTGCCCTCAGTCAAATAGTTAAGGCCTTCACCCTTGTACAGCATGCCATAAGGGGTGCAGGTTCTGAGGAAATCGCCTTCTGGAGGTTCTACTCTCAAAACTTCAGCACCAAACTCGGCCAGAAGTGAAGAACAATAACACCCGGCGTAACTCTTATTGCTCAGGTCCAATACAGTTATGTCATCCAGGGCCTCAGGCCTGGTATTCACAATCCTGGGGTCGTCTCTCTCCCTCACCCAATCTGACCAGGGCTGTTCCATTTCCATTGCCTTTACTCCTTTTCTTCACCATCTCTAGCAAGGATAACCCCCGCCTTACCGTCCCAGCCGGATGGCGGTCGGCGCCCCGGCACGTCTCCCCATTTGCCCAGGGCACCGCTCTCATATAATCGCTCAATTTCGTCCTTGCTTTTGCCCAGGTGATGTACCATTACGTATTCGTTATCAAGACCCACCGGTCTGACTGACCACTTGACCCTTGGGGACGTCCTGGACATCATCACAGGAAATTCATAGTCGTAATACTGACCGATGACTGGGTCATCAATTTCAGTGATAAAGCCTCGCTCCTGGAAATGCCTATCCTCCATCACGTCCTTGACGGTATACACGCGAGACGCAGCGAATGCATACTGCTCAGCCAGTGCCTCGACCTCCTCGGGCTTCTTGGTTCTGACCCAAGCAGCAATAATTTGGAGGATGGCAGTGGCGTTTTCTTCCTTCAGTCGGGTCAAGTGGTCTTTGAATCTAGGGTCTTCAGCTAGTTCCGGCTTGCCCATAGCCGTGCATAGTCCCCTGAACTCCTCTAGAGCCGGTGCTGCAATAGCCACGAAAGTGTCATCAGCACAACAGAATGTGTCGGCAGGACATATGGAAACATCCCTGTTCCCGGCCGGCATGGCTCCTTTGCCAGTAATCTGCTGGTAGGGCCAGACCCAGGACATTGCCCGCATAATGTTTTCACTCTGAGATAGCTCGATATACTGTCCCTTGCCTGTCCTCTCCCGGTAATGGAGAGCAGCCAGTACCGCAAGTTCACCCATCAATCCACCGTAATCATCGCATATGTATATGCGGCTTTTGAGTGGCTGTTGGTCAGAGAAACTCGACATCCAGGCATATCCGGAAAACGCCTGAGAGGCACCATCGTTGGACGGCCTGTTCTCCTCAGCATATTGTCCCCACTGGCCAAAGCCGTTCTTTGAAATGTAAATAATACCTGGATTGATCTCCTTGATTTGTCGGTAGCCAACGTTCCAGCTCTCCATTACCCCCGGTCTCAGGTTTTCTTCGATGACATCAGACTTGGCCGCGAGTTCTCGAAACACCTCCTGCCCTTCAGTTTTATGCAGGTCAAGGCCAATCCAGTACTTATTGACGTTATTGTGAACAAATACCGGCCCGTACCCCCTGAACAAATAGCCAAAGGGAGTCATGTCACGACAGGTATCCCCGTTAGGTGGGATTTCACACTTAATGACTTCAGCGCCCATCGCTGCGGCATAACCTGGCCCTACAGGACCCAAGATGAGAGTGCAGACCTCCAGTACCCTGATACCCTTCAATGGCAGGGGCCTGGAGTGCTTCTTTTGTTTATAATCGTTCCACGTCTCTTGTGCCATAATAGTCTGCTCTTCTCCTTTTTCTTCACTTTACCGCGCTGCCCAATGGAACTCGAATTGTTTAAGTCGAGATTACCGTCTCAATGTCTCCATATTTCCACATGGTAGCAGGTTAGCTTTTCTAAAATTGTAATCTGTATATTTTATAGGTCCTCCCGTATTTGTCAACAAGTTATATTATGACGAACTGTGTGATGTATGGAATTATCATTGAATAAAACTGACAATTGTTACCTGAGCCTATTGAAGTGTAGGTAGAGCACCGATCTGTCGAAGGAACCCTGCCACATCCATAAGTTGCCAAGTCTCTGCAATCTTGTCTCCTTCGAACCGATATAGGTTGATTTGGCTGATCTTAACTGTCTTACCTGTCGGAGTATAGCCGAGAAGTTCGCCCTGATGAGTACCCGATGCAGTGAAACGCATTGCTAGTCGGTCCTCCGCGGCAAAAATATCTTCTATTTGAATCCGATAGTCCGGCAAGGCCTTAAGTACCAGCTGCAGGAAATCAGCGAAGCTTTCATGTCCCCTTACTTCATCGAAAGCTTCCGCGAGATCGTGACGAATGAAGTTGGACGCTAGTAGCTTTTGAATGAAACTCCAGTCTCGGTCATTGATAGCTTTGATACCCCGCTTTACGTTGGTAATATTCTGTTCTGTACCCATTTCTTATTCCTTTATTGCGCTATCTGCAAATGATCTTTCCTCTGATTATATCACCGCTACCCTGAATTCAATTCAAGGGACTGTTTATATGACATTTTTCTAGAGTAGAGTCTATAAACTTAATCAAGTCTCTTTATTTGTTTAGCTTGTTGCACGATTTAGCGTTTTGTGGCTCCTTAGCTCTATAGTGTGTCTTGGACGCCGCAGACGAGGCTATTAACAGTCCCTCAAAGATAGCTGTACCATAGTCTTTACAAGAGTAATCTTTGGAAGAGACTAGTAACTTCTAAAATGATTAGTGAACCGTCCAAGAATCCAACATTCTACAGAACCGCTGCTATACTCTTCTCAATTAGTGGGCTTATCTTCATTATATTAGCTGCAGTTAGCAGCAAGGTAGGAGTCTTTCTGGCTCCTGGAATCGCGTTAGTCATTATTGGCATTGCTTTGTGGCAACACAGCAAGAAGCTCACAAATGCGGCTAATAACAAGGAGATTTGATTCAGGATCGACTATACGCAATCCATGGTCACGATATCCTAGCTTTCACAAATGCTCAGGATATCCTCAAACTTCACCAAAAAGTAGAATTCCGTTTGACGTCTAGTTAGATAATCTTATTGCGTTCATTATTGTTGAGCTCCGGTAATAAACATCAAAAATGTGAAGACTGGGTAACAAAAACTTGGATTGTTCAAGTGAGATAACATTTACTTTCTGTTTGCGGATCTAGTTGGGCGGGAAAGAATTATCACGCACTGCTATAATCAATCTAAATCTAGTTGAACACCAAAAGGAGGTCAGTCTTGCAGTTAGAACAATCTTTGGGTTTACTCGCTGGAGCGCTGGTAACATGTAGTATGATTCCGCAACTGGTTCGTGTCTTCCAATTGAAAAGTGCTCGTGAGATAAGTGGACTTTTTACCATATTGCTTTTAGTGGGTATGATTTGTTGGCTAGCCTATGGTATTTATCTCAGGCTGACTCCAGTTATTCTTTGGAATGCAATAGGGGCGATTCTCGTCGCTCTACTTCTATATGCAAAGTTAAAGTATGGAAAATAGGGGGATAGGTGTTAATTGCTGCCTTTCCTCTTGTGCTCCTTCCAGGCTTTTCTATTACCGCTTGTCATGTAGAGCTATTCAGTTGTCAAGCTGGGGTTATATAGAACGCATCAGGTAGAACACAAATCACTACACAAATTGGCTAATTTTTAACTGCACGTCCAAGGGTTCATACCTATTTGAGTATTGACAATACCTAATAAGCGAATTACAATTTAGTAAGATTCCAACAAGTGAGCCAACCTTAATCAAGAAATTGTGTGATTGGCTTATGAAGTAAAGGCACTGAAACCACTAAATTAGGATGCGGTGGTTGGTGCCCTTTTTGGTTTGAAATGGGCCAAACAAACGCTGAGCAGGCAATCCTGATCATCAACTGCCAGCAGAATAACAATGCGCGGGGGGATCATGGGCGAACCGAAGCACAACCGGTCTGATTTCAGTAGCAATATTTCACGAGGAACACACAACGATGAACCTTTTCAACAAGAGTGGCAAGTAATCATTCATACCCTGCAACAGGTGCAAGCGGACTACTCTCATGCTAAGAAGCAACTGGAACATGTCCACCATGCTTTTGGTGAAAGGGAGAAGGTCGCTGGTGAACAGCTTCGGTATCTATTCGATACAGTTACCACAGTGCCGACAAGAATTGATGACAAGAATACTGGGAACCAAGGCAAATACAGTGCCTCAGAAGGTCTTGTTCCTCCTCAAATGGTATTTCTTAGAGCCTACTGTTTCGGCAACTTCAAGGTGTATCTGAACGAGAAAAGGCTGGACAAGTGGTCCAGCCTTAAGGCAAAGTCACTACTAAAGTTTTTGATAAGTCGCCGAGGAAAGCCAGTTGCCAAGGATGTCTTGGTAGAAACGCTATGGCCGAACTGTAGCCCTGAAGTGGGGTACAATAACCTAAAGAGCGCTATCTATGCTATGCGCCAAGTCTTGAGGCAAGGCGAACTAAACAATGATAACAAGACCAATTGTCCATTCGTGCAATTCTCAGAGGCAAGGTATATGCTTTCTCCAACGCTTGAACTTTGGGTAGATGTAGATGATTTCGAGCACATGTGGACGACTGGGCAGCGGCTAGAGAAACAGCGTGACATCGAAGGGGCAGCCAAACAGTACCAACTGGCTGATGAACTGTATCGAGGCGATTATTTAGAGGATGAGCCCTATGCCGAATGGACACTGCTTCGGCGAGAGGCATTGAAGGATGTTTATCTTGCTATTCTGGGCAAGCTGGCCAGCATCTCATTCACAGCTAACGATTACGATAACTGCGTCATGTACTCTCAGAAAATACTGGCTAAAGACTCCTGTCACGAGGAAGCCTACCGATGGCTCATTCGCTGCTACGTTCGCCTAGGGCAGCGTCGTCGGGCTCAGCAGTGGTATAACCTGTGTGTCGCTACTTTAAAAAGAGAGCTTGACTCAATGCCCGACCGCGAAACAATATCTCTATATCATCAGCTATTAAATCAAGACCCCATCTAGTGACACTCCAGGAACGGCGTTTCTAATAACTCTTGGTCCTCGAAGAGAAATTACCGGCGCCTGTCTTCTGCCTGTGAAAAACTGCCACTTATATTTTCTCCGCTGTGCTTAGCGCTTATCCTCGGTTTACCTGATATTTACTTCAATTTTACTAACAATTTACCGTCAGCAGTTAATATTCCTGTGAAGGTGGCGCTGGAGCTCGGCGGTAGCTTATATTGGTTTTAGAGCCAGCGCTCATTATTAGAATTTATGTCGAGTTATATCTAAACAGGATATAGCGAATGGGATACTATAATTCTTTCGTTGTCAAGATCTGGACGGAGGACGGGCAGAATTTGGCAAGAGGATACATCCAACACGTGGGGACACAAGAAGGTATTTATTTTGCTGATTGGGAAAGGATGACTAGCTTTATTCGTGACCATCTCAATTGGCATATAAATGGGGAGATAGATGTAGAAGCTGAGCCACCAGTGGCTAATCCGCGGGGAGGCGAATCAAGTCCATGGGAACAATTCTAAGCTGTGCTTTCAGTAGCAATTTGGAGCACCTTCTAGCCGAGCTGAACAAGGTTGACTTGAAGCTGCGTCTCCAGGTACTGGAGGCTCATTCCCGAGATGGCTTCTGGAATGGAGATGAGCTAAGAGGACTATATATTTCCGAAAATGAAGTATCGTCTCTTACCACCAATGGCTTCACGTGTGAACAGAAGGGCATCCCCTCTACTTCAGACAATCCTAGCTATCAATCGCTAAGGGAGGACTTAGCACAACTGGAGAGGCAGATCGACGAGAGAAAAGCGGAAAGCCTTCGCCAGGGCAGGGAACTTTGCTTAGAACAGTTAGTAGATAGGTTCGCTTTAACCTCTCTTGATAAAGATATCCTGTTGCTTTGCCTGTTACCGGAGCTTGACCTCAAATACGAAAGGCTCTTTGGCTACATTCAGGACGACGTCACCAGGAAAAGGCCGACCGTGGCTCTGGCATTAGACCTTCTGTGCACCTCTTTCGAGGACAGATTGGCCGGAAGGCAATCCCTGTCGCAGCACGCCCCTCTTATTAAATACCACTTTATCAGCCTCCATGATGACACACCGGGAAAACACGCTCCGCTATTGGCCAAGTCGCTGAAGCTCAACGACCGTATCCGCGACTATCTCTTGGGATTTGATGAAATCGATGACAATTTGCTCCCCTTCGTTCACAAAATAGCACCCCAAAGAAGGCTTGAGGATATCATCTTAGCTGATAATATTAGGGGTCGCCTGGTCCAGTTGACCGATGCGCATAAAGATGGGACCCACCTGATTTGGTATTTCTACGGGCCAGAAGGCACCGGGAAACGGAGCACTGCTGAAGCTCTGTGCCATAGGCTTGGGACCGGCCTGCTGGTCGCTGATGTCAAACTTATGTCCCAGGTTAGCCTTCCCTTTGAGACTATAGCGAGGCTCCTCTGCCGTGAAGCGATGCTTCAGGATGTAACCATCTACTGGAGGGACTTCGATACGCTTCTGGATGATGATTTTTCCTTGCAACTCAGGATCGCGATGACTGAGATAGAACAAAATTCCGGTCTCGTCTTTCTATCCGGTGGCAGGATCTGGGATACTCGCCATAGCTGGGGGAGTAAGCTTTTTATACCGGTGGAATTCCCCATCCCTGACTATGGCCAACGGCAGCAGCTATGGCTGGCTTCTCTTGATGGTCAGGCTAAAGCTGCTGTCGGCGCTTTAGCCAGCAAATTTCAATTGAGCGGCGGGCAGATCCTGGATGCAGCAAATTTGGCTCGAAATTTTACCCTCTGGCGAGATGGCGGCGATTTAACCGGCGACGACTTGCATCGGGCTTGCCGCCAGGTGTCGAACCGAAAGCTGATTCAGTTGGCTCGCAAGGTCAAACCGCGATATATATGGGCTGACATCGTTCTTCCCAAAGACCAGCTGGAGCAACTCAGAGGGATTTGCAACTATGTAAAGTATCATCAGATCGTCTACGGTGAATGGGGCTTTGAACATAAGCTTTCACTCGGAAAGGGGCTAAATGTACTCTTTGCCGGTCCTTCGGGCACGGGCAAGACCATGGCTGCTGAGATTATGGCCAATGAGCTGGGGCTCGACCTCTATAAGATAGACCTGGCCACGGTCGTAAGCAAATATATCGGTGAAACGGAGAAAAACCTGGACAGGATTTTCAAAGAGGCTCAGGACTCCAATTCCATACTCTTTTTTGATGAAGCCGATGCCATTTTCGGAAAGCGTTCTGAGGTCAGGGACTCCCACGACCGTTATGCCAACATTGAGATTGCCTATCTATTACAGAAGATGGAGGAATATCAGGGCATCGTGATTCTGGCCACAAATTTGCGCAAGAATCTGGATGAAGCTTTTGCCCGCCGTATGCACTTCAGCGTGGAATTTCCTTTCCCTGAGGAAGAAGACCGCTTTCGCATCTGGCAGAAGGCTTTTCCACAGACAGCACCTTTGTCTCAGAATATTGACCTTGCCTTTATGGCGCGGCAATTCAAGATAACCGGAGGCAACATTAAAAATATCGTCTTAAGCGCAGCTTTCCTGGGGGCAGAAGATTCCGGGATGGTCACCATGGAGCATCTCATTCGCGCCACCAAGCGAGAGTACCAGAAAATGGGCAAGCTGTGCACGGAGGCTGACTTTGGTGGATATTTCGAGTTCGTAAGAGGCTAAAACGGAGGAATTGAACTTGGCACAACGTAGAGCAAAGGATATTGAGGAGAAGGAAGAAGCCAAGCGGCACAAAAAGGCTCCTCAGCCAGTATATAACCAGCGAAAAGAAGCTGCTATGCCTGAAGATAGTCGGGTGGGCCGCGCTGAGGCCGTGCTTAACCTCCAGCAAACTTACGGCAATAGATATGTGCAGTGGGTCATGGGCAAGGTTCAAGCCAAGTTCATTGTCAACCGGCTGGATGACCAGTATGAGAAGGAAGCCGACCAGATTGCTAATGCTGTAACCAAAGCTTCAACATCTAATATCCAGCGTCAGGGAACAAAACCAGAAGAAGAGGTTGAAATAAAATCTACCTCTGAAAAACAGCATCAGCCGATCGCTGTCTCTGAAGAGATGGAGGCGGATATAAACACCGCCCGCGGCAGTGGTCAGCCGTTACCCGATTCCGTACACAGCTCTCTTGAGCCTCAACTCGGGCATGACTTCAGTCAGGTACACATCCATACCGATGCCAAGGCTAATAAGCTATCTCAGCAATTGGGTGCCGAAGCCTTCACTATCGAAAACGATGTCTTCTTCAGAGAGGGGGCATATCAGCCCGGTTCTGACAGTGGCCGGGGTCTCATTGCCCACGAGCTCGCCCACGTAGTGCAACAAGGCGTGGCACGTATCTCCAGGCAAGCCGCTGAGACCGAAGGAGCAGCCACTGACCCCAAAGAGGAAGCAAAATCGGAATTGAAGGATATTGTAGACAAGATAAAAACCAAGCTGGAGAGAGAATATATTGAGGCTTTATTGCGAATAGCAGCGAATTGCCAGGCGCAGGGGATGGAGGAGTCGGCATACAAATGGGCGATGGAGGAAGCGGTAGAGGCAGCTTCGACAATGCTGAAGAGAAAGACCGCCGGTCTGGACGTGAAGTCTGCCAAGAAAGAAATGGTAACGGAGCTACTAAAAGCCGCTGCAGATGTAATGAAGCTGGGCGGGGACGACAAAGCGGTGGAATCAGCCTTGAAGAAAGCGCTGGGTTGGGCGGAAGCCCAGTTGGCGATTGCTACAAAGAATCTGAAACCAGATTCTATCAAGGCGAAGGCCAAAGAGGTAGCTGCTAAGGCTGCACAAGTGCAGTTACTGGGCGGCGACCCCGCCGAAGCCTGGGAAGCATTGAAGACATGGGAAGAGGAGTCGGGCAAGAAAGAACAGAAAAGATAGCTGACTCACTGGAGTTTGGTTTGAACATAGGGAAAGTATAAGGATGGCAGAGACACAAACAAAGGCTGTAAAAAGTCAAGACGCCGCGAAGGCTCAGGAGAAGAAGAGACGGCTTGAGCCTGCCCGGGTGCCTATGAAGGCACTGGCTAATGAGTCAATTCCCTTTCCAGGACTTTTGGGCGTTTCAGCAATGAACCCCCCGGTTGAAAGGCATGCTGATATCCTTGGCGACCCTCGGTTTTCCCGTTCAGTCAACGATGGCCAGAAGGCTGGCCTGGTAACGGAGCTGCAGCAGAATTACGGCAATGCTTACATGCAGAGAGTCTTTGGTCTGATTCAGGCAAAGAAGGATAAAACTCTTCTTGGGGAAGAGGGAGCTCTTGATGACATTGGACAGCGGATTGCTCAGCAGAGAGGGTCAGGGCAGCTACTGGAACCGAAGACGCGCTCTGAGATGGAAGCTGCCTTTAAGAAAGATTTTAGCGATGTCCGCATCCATACTGATGCCACCGCTGCTAAGTTAGCCAAAGACTTGGACACTAGAGCTTTCACTTCAGAGAAGGATATCTTCTTCCGTGAGGGTGCTTATCAGCCTGGTTCCGAAGCTGGCGGAAGGTTGCTGGGTCACGAGCTAACTCATGTGGTGCAACAATCAGAGGCGCCAGTGGCATCTCTCACGAGAGTTACTGAGCCCTCAGCGGCAGCAGAAACTGAAGCCAATGCGGCAGGCCAGGGAGTAGTTCAGGGGGAGAGCTTGTCAGTTACAAGACAGCCACAAGCAGTGGTCGCTCGGCAAGAGGAGGGGGGTGCTCCAGCCACACCCACGGCTGATCGGGCTGCACCAGCAGGCGCGGCGCCAGCTACTACAACGGTAGCTGAGAAAGGAGAGGCAATAGAAGAGGTCTCTGAAGCGGAGGCTAAGGCAACTATACCAGAAGATGATGTCATTAAATACTACTGGGCAAAACGAAAGGGGCCAAGAGGCCGGAAGTGGGCGTCAGGAATTCATTCGCAGGTAGACAAGATATTTTGGGCGCGCTTCGGTTTGGAGGAAGGCTATAAGCTGGATCCCAGGAAAGCTAAGGATAAGGCATTAGTTCCCCAATGGTTTAAGGTTTTGGTGGAGGTACTTATGCCTGTTGCTACGGGGCCGTCCGCTGAGGTTCCTGACCTTAAAGAAGTAACAGTCACTCTGGCAAAAGCCAGTATCAAAGCTGGGACGGCTAAGAAGAAGCAAAAGGCGCTAGACGTGATTCTCAGCGAGGTACAAGCTTCCAAGATGCCCAATCTAAGTAAGTGCAAACCGCCCACCATAAAATATGACCCAACTGAGACCAACGCCGGACTGACCTCGTGTACTTATTATCCGACCACAAATGTAGCCAAGGATATTAAGGTGACAATTGGCGACGCTTTCAACAGTATATCCTTCCTCTACTCAACTATGAGACACGAATACGTGCATGTTAACCAGTATCTCACAGACCCCAAGGGTACGGCTGGTAACCCTGGTATGACTGAATTTGTAGCCTACACCTGGGAAATCTACCATGCCCATGAAACTGGCCTGATAAAAGAACCAGAAATATTGAAAAGTCGGGGGCAGTACTTGAAGACAGAGGGATGGGACAAGATGAAGTGGTATGAAAAGATACTTAATTTACTCACATATTGGGGTGCAATCAAGATAATTCGAGATGAGATTGGTGATAAAACATGGACACCATAGTCTGCCCTACATCTATCGGATTGAATGATAAGAGGTGACGACAATGAGTACAAATCAAAATCAGGTCTTGGGGATTGAGCTCAGAGTCCCCAAAGAAAGCTACTCTATAGGAGAGCCGATTGAGGTCACCGTTCTCTTAAAGAACCAATCCAACGCTCCCCTTACTATTAATAAAAGGATGGGGATCAACCCAGGGCATATGGGAGAGGGAAGCTGGGAAGTGAAGTTTGACGTTACCTTCCCACCCGGCGAACGCCTTATGATTCACACGCTGATAAATCCGAGAGGACTAAAGCATGATGATTTTACTGTGCTCTCTCCCGAAGGAGAAATCAGTAGGATCTACACCTTGACCAATTATTACTGGATGGAGCTTCCGGGAGCTTATGAGGTCAAGGCAACTTATCATAACAGCATTGACGGCAGCATGTTCGGACTTTCTGCCTGGACGGGAGAGATTACATCAAATCCTATCTACTTAAAAGTGAGTGAATAAGATGAATGAGGCTTACTGATGATAACTGACTTGGATGGAACAATAAAGCAACTCCTGATAAAGAAGGGGGCACTTGACCCACCAGGGGAGAAAAACTATGGTAAATGTTCTTACCGACCCATACAAAATAGCCCGTGTTTGCAATGTCCTGGACATTGTTGTTCGCAGAACATTATCAACTTGTGTGGCTCTGATGTCTGGGCGATTGCCGCTAACCTGCACCTCAAGCCCACTGATTTTGTGGTTTTCGCCGCGCTAAATGACGAAGACCCTTATAACTTCAAGCTGGATAGCTCAGACAGAGCATATTGTCTGGCGCTTAACATGAGAGAGCTGCCCGATGGCAGCCGCCGCTGCCTTTTTGCCGTCGACCTGCCAAACAATCAGGTCCGCTGCGGTATCTATCCATTCCGTCCCATCGCCTGCCGGGCTTATCCTCTGGCTTTTGTTGGAGAGGAAGTATTGGTCAAACCCTGGGCTTTGTGTCCCGAAGGGGTATGGGACATGGAGCAGCTTGATCTGGCCCAGTGGCGAGAGGAACTGGGACGCCATGACATGGAGTTCTCCATTTACGCCTGTATAGTCGGAAGCTGGAACAAAATGGCGATGAATCAGCCCAAGCTAGAAAAATTGAACTTTGTCCCCTTTCTGGATTTCCTGATGAATATTTACGGCTGCCTGGAGACGGTCCGTAGAGAAGTGCCGGCAGAAGCATGGCCGGAAATCTGGAAGCAGTGGCGTTGCTATACAGCCAGAGGACTTAATCCATTGGTCTTGAAAAGTAACGGAACAGTGAGGATGGCGAGTTGGGCCTGGTGGCTGGAAAACATTAGAAAGGTAATAACGACGGCAAGCCAGGACATCCGGCTCCAGACTATAGAGTTGGAAAAATCACCTGAGGAGATAGTTCTGTGATAAAGGACCTGGACGAATCAATAAAACAGTTGCTGATAAAGAAGGGGGCTTTGAACTCAGCCGAGGTAAATATCAGCTTTGAAGCTCCGAACAGGGACTGGGCAACCTCCCAGTCCAAGCCGGCAATAAACATATATCTTTATGATATCCATGAGAACCACGATTTACGCAGCTATGAGTGGACGGTGGAGCGCAATAACGACAGGACAGCTACCAAGAAGAAAACACCGCTGCGGGTTGACTTTTCTTACCTCGTCACCGTATGGACAAAGGACGTGGGGGATGAACACAGCCTTCTGGGACATATCATGGCGGTACTCTGCCGTCACTCTTTCCTGCCTGATGAGATTTTGCAGGGAGCGCTAAAAGGGCTGGAGTATCCTGTTCATGCCTCGACGGCTCAGCCCGACGGTCTGGTTAAGAACCCTGCGGATTTCTGGAGCGCTCTGGATAACCAGCTGAAACCTTATATCGACTATGTAGTCACTCTGCCTGTAGACCTGGATATAAGTTTGACGGCACCTATAGTCTGGACCAAGACCCTTGAAGTCAAAGAGACAGGAAAAGAAGAGGTGGAGGAGATGGTACAAATCGGTGGAATTGTCCACGAGAAAGGTAAGCCGGAGGCAGGCATTGTTAATGCCAGGGTGGTTGTCAAAGAAAAAGGGATAACGGCGAAAACTAATGACGAAGGACACTATTCCTTTGCCAAGCTGGAGAAAGGCGAGTACACCTTCCAGGTATCAATACCAGGGTGGACGGCGAAGGAAACTCGAATGGTCGTGCCGAGTGATGATTACAATATTGAACTGGTAAGGGGGTGAGAATGGGCGAAAAGACTTGAGATAAAGGCTGTGGTTAACCTTACAGAGCCGGGTGCGAGGTAACCACGAGCCAATGATTGTTTTTACAAACCCGGCAATATTAAAAGGAAAGGAGGAGAAAATGTCACCACAATATCTTTCTCCCGGTGTTTATGTAGAAGAAGTAGAACGGGGGGCAAGGCCTATCGAGGGCGTGGGCACGGCAGTTGCCGCTTTTGTGGGATTTACCGAGCGTGGCCCGGTCAATCAACCCACTTTCATCGCCAACTGGACTCAATTTATTAATACTTTTGGTGGTTTTATCCCCGGCGGCTATCTAGCTCACGGCGTCTACGGCTATTTCAACAACGGCGGCGGCAGTTGTTATGTAACCAGGCTGCCAGGTGCGGAAGGAGAAGCTGAGGTGCCAACAGCTCTGGCTTCTTTGCCCGCCAGAGCTCAACCATCCATAGAATCTCTAGTTATCACTGCTCTGGAGCCAGGTGTTCCGGCAGGTGAGATAACTGTAGAAGTAGCACCGCCATCCGAAGAAGGCACCCCTGAAGACCAGTTCACTCTCATTGTCAGTCGGGGGGAAACACGGGAATTGTTTGAGAATGTCACTTTGAGAAAGGCAAGAGGGGCACGCAATGTCGTTGACGTGGTCAATAAGGAATCGAAGCTGGTACAGGTGGCTGAGAAAGAATCGTCATTGAACCTGGCCGAGCGAGTGCCAGCTCCGGGAACCTATCCACTTGCGGCGGCTCCAACCACAGCCGTAGTAGCTGTCACTCCAGAGATAATCGTCGGGGATGCTGCAGCTCGCTCCGGTGTAGCCGGCTTCGAGGCAGCTGAGGATGTGACTATGGTTTGCTGCCCTGACCTTATGGCTCTGTATCAAGCGGGCAATCTGTCGATGGAGGGAGTCAAAGCGGTGCAGCAGGCTATGCTTGACCACTGCGCCAATATGAAAGACCGCTTTGCCATTCTGGACTGCCCTCCGGGTATGAGCCCCCAACAGATTAAGGACTGGCGCATGAAAGAGACCGGCTATGACTCCAAATATGGCGCGCTCTACTATCCCTGGATAAAGGTTGCCAATGTCTCGGGCGATGGAGAGACAGTGCTGGTACCGCCCTCAGGGCATATGGCTGGTATCTACGCCCGCAGTGATACCGAACGGGGAGTTCATAAGGCACCAGCTAATGAGATAGTGCGGGGAGCACTGGGGCTCGAAACCAAAATCACCAAGAGCGAGCAAGACTCTCTGAACCCGGTAGGCATCAATTGCATCCGGCCGTTTGCCGGGCGAGGCATCAGGGTCTGGGGAGCGAGGACTTTATCCAGTGATGCTCTGTGGCGGTATATCAACGTGCGCCGTCTTTTTAACTTCATTGAGGAGTCCATCGAGCTGGGCACTCAGTGGGTGGTATTTGAGCCCAATGACCTTGACCTCTGGGAGCGCATCAAGCGAGACATCAGGGCTTTCCTGACCAGAGTCTGGAGAGATGGGGCTCTGTTCGGCACCACACCTGATGAGGCTTTCTATGTCAAGTGTGACGAAGAGCTTAATACTGTAGAGGTAAGAGACGCCGGTCAGGTCATCGTTGAGATTGGATTGGCCCCGGTGAAACCCGCAGAGTTCGTCATTTTCCGAATCAGCCAGTGGGCTGGCGGTGGCGCCGTAGCGGAATAAGTGAAAAATTAAAGAGAAAGGAGGCAAAAAGAGATGGCACTGACAGGAATGCGCAAAGACCCGTTGACATCCTTTGCTTTCAAGGTCGATATCCAAGGGACCGTGGTCGGTTCTTTCCGGGAGTGCACCGGGATGGGTTCCGAGACAGAACTTATTGAGACCAAGGAATCAAAGCAAGGGAAGCTCATATATATGAAGGTACCCGGGGCACTCAAGTGGGAAAACATTGTCCTCAAGCGCGGCATTACCGATTCTATGGATATCTGGAAATGGCGTAAGGAAGTAGAGCAGGGCAATGTCAGCAACGCCCGAAAGAATGGCACCATCAGTATGTGTGACCAGAATGGTGCAACAATCGCTCTATGGAACTTCAAAGATGGCTGGCCACGAAAGGTATCGGGGCCAACTTTTAATGCTCAGAATAATGAAATCGGCGTTGAGGAACTGGAGATTGTCCACGAAGGTATCGTCCGCGAACAATAGTCGAAGGAGGTGACACACTGATGCTGCAGACCGAGTTTGAATTCACCTTACCTCGAGGTTATGTGGATAGCGAGGGTAATTTGCACAAACATGGGGTAATGCGTCTGGCAACGGCCGCCGATGAAATTCTGCCGCTAAGGGACCCCAGAGTAAAGGCTAACCAGGCTTACCTGGTGGTCATCTTGCTCTCCAGGGTTATCACCAAGCTGGACAACTTATCCGACATCAATACCAAGGTTATTGAGGGGCTTTTCTCGGCAGACCTGGCCTATCTCCAGAACTTCTATCGCCAGATAAACGAGGATGGGCATGCCATGATTGAAGCCACTTGTCCGGAGTGCAACAAGAGTTTTGGAGTGGAGCTGGGTCACCCGGGGGAATAACGGGCTACCCCCTCGACCAGCTCTACGAGGAGGTAGCCTACATAGCATATTACTTTCACTGGCCGCTCATGGAGATTCTCGAGCTGGAACATGCCGAGCGGCGGCGCTGGGTAGAGGAGATTGCCGGTATCAATCAGAGGCTGGCAGAAATGGCGCAAAGCCTGTGACGCTCTAAGAAGGAGGTGCGATGGCCTATAGGTTAGGCATAGCTGGAGCGGATGCCTTGAATTGGGCTAAGCTCAAGGCGAAGATTTTTAGATCTTTCCGAGTCGGTGGGGGGCTCAGCAGCCTGCTGAGTCGTGGAGAGGCTCTTGATGAGATGACCCGGATGGAAATGGAGTCTGCTTTTGGCTACGACCTCAAGGATGTCCGCATCCACGAGACGAAGCAGGCTGGTGAATTAGCTCGTGAGCTTCAAGCAGAGGCTTTCACTATCGGCGCTGACATTTTCACTGGCGAAGGGAAGCTAAATGCTCCAACCAGGGAGAATAGAGGGCTACTGGCCCATGAGCTTACCCATGTCATCCAGCAGACTCATCCCCGGCCCGTTCTTCGCAGCTCCGATAATGCAAGCCTGGAAAGTCCCCTGATACCCAGAGGAAGGGGGCTGTCCAAAATTGCCGGCAACGCCGGGTTACCACACGCGGCGCTGCAGCTTGCTCCCATAGGCCCATTTCAGACTGGGGGTAGTTCAATCGTGGGAGAGATGGAGGCGGCGGCACAAACAGCCGAGCAGGCTGTAAGCCGTGAAGAAGAGGGTTCTAACAGGAGCCAAATTCCAGCCGTGGATGCTGAAGAGATAGCCGAGATAGTCTATCGGTTGATGCAGCAGGAATTGTTACTAGAAAGAGACAGAGTTAGGAGGTAGGAACAGACCATGCCCGAGACAGCGAGAAGAGTTGACCCTTACACTACCTGTTATTTCAGCGTGGAAATTGACGGTATTCAGGAAGCTGTTTTCAGGGAGTGTTCCGGTCTGGAAAGTGAGATAGAGGTCTTATCTTATGAAGAGGGAGGTGTTAATGACCACCCTCACAAATTGCCGGGACGTGCCAAGTTCCCTAATGTAATTCTAAAACGCGGAGTAACGGACTCGAAGGATCTATGGGAATGGTTCTCAGGCGGGATTCAAGGCCAGATTAAACGCAAGACCGTACACATAATACTATGTGATGCAAAGGGTGAAGAAGTAAGGCGGTGGACATTTGACGGTGCCTACCCAATAAAATGGACCGGCCCCAGTCTTAACTCCAATGAGAATGCAGTGGCTATCGAAACGCTGGAGCTGGCCCACGAGGGGATGGAACTAGGTTGCTGGCTACTGAAGGAGTAGTTAATGTCACTGGACAAGAACGAAATTGAACTCAATGACAATAAAGGTACCTGGCTATGAGCAACGATTTAGCAACTGAGATAACCGGGCGAGTTAGAAAGTTGTTGGATGGGTTGTTAACTACACTCGTCTTGAGACGGCTCCCAACTCTGCCGCCTCTGGAGCAGAGACTCTTCACCAGATACTCGGACTGGGTAGACGGGCTGTTCTCCAGACTTCACTCGCCTGTTACTTCAGCGCTGTTGCTTGGTCGGAGTTCAAACCTCTGGCTTTCGCCACTATCCTATGCCTGGTTCGACAGGAGATGGATTGATCGCAGGAAGAAGTCGCGGTCATTTTGGAGGCAGTCAGGAAGCGAAAAGGATGAGGACAAGCAAATGCCCGCTGTTCCTGAGTACTTCTTTGAGGAAGATGCAGATGAGGGTTTGATGAACCGATTTCAATCCGAACCTGCCGACGATAACATATTGAATGCACCAAAACTAATGACTTTATCAGCCGGGAACGCGGAGTTCACGCGTGCAGAGCAGCTGGCAAAGAAAATTGCCCTTAGACTCGAGCTGCTGACCGACAAAGGTTCCTATACTCCGTGGCACACGCCATTCGAGGCCAGTGATATGCCTTTTTACCCGGGGATGGCTGCAAATGATAGCTTATTGGATAAGGTTAAGGGCACAATTGCAGGCCTACGCTCAAGTTACCCGGAGGAGACCTTTCATCCCTCCGGCCCAGTGGACTCATCACCACCTGGTCTCCATCCTGTTTCGGAGCAATATATTGCCACGGTGATAACGCCAGTGCCCAGAAAGTCTTCATTGGCGGAGAGGACGCCGACACAGACAGTATATCCCTTCGTTCCGTCCTCGGAGAGAATGCATCTTAATTTTGAACCGTCCGGGGATTTGTCGGCAAGACCAAGTGGTCAACCTGTGAGCCAAGCCCGAATTGGTTCCCTCTCACATTTGTCTGGGTCTCCACTCATAACCTCGAATAATATTCCAGCAGGGAAGGCGTTAGCTGCTTCTCCCTCATCTCTGTTCGAGCCACCGCAGGTGTCATCCGGTGCTGTCCTGGCAAGAAAGGCTGATACAACTCCTGTCTCCCTCCCAGAAGAATTCCCTCTGTTTCATCGTGACGAAATTACAGATATGACCAGTGTCACTTCCCGGTACTCTGAAAGCCTAGTCCCTCAACCACCTTTGGATAAGACCTTGGGGTTTCATCAGACATCACCATTGCATTGGTCAGCTGGACACATTCCACCGAGCCTGACAGGGGAAGCAATAAGCCAGGATATGGGCGAACCTGTGAAAGCACCTGCCTCGACTATCAAGAATAGTCCATTCGGCGGTTACAACAGAGGCATGGAAGTAGGACTGGCTCTAGCTCCCATAGGTCGGCAGCGGGAAAATATCTCGCCTGCGACTTCCAGTGCCGTAAGCACAGGGCAAGAAAGAGAGTTAGAGGCAGTTGACGAAACAACGGCTGCTCTCGATCCCGAGGCTTTAGCCTCGGAGGTCTATAGCATTCTCAAGCGCCGCCTGATTGTGGAAAGGGAACGAACCACGTCAATCGTAGCATAAAGGTATGAAAGGGATATGAACGTTTCAAGCGGAGAATTAGCCAAAGCGCAAATCAAGGTGGTAGATGGCAGCAAAGCCGGACAGACTGTTGAGTGCATGTTCCGACCCAAGGAATATACCCTCACCAAACAAATTAACTGGCAGATGAAAGAAGTCAAAGGCAAAGATATGCCCCAGTTAGAATTCAGCGGTGGGGGGTCATCTAGTTTAACCATGGAACTCTTTTTCGACACTTATGAAAGTGGAAAGGACGTTCGTAAGGAGTACACTAACAAAATTTGGGAATTGACGGCGATTGACAGCAAACTGACAGATAAGATTAATAAAAAGGGCAGACCACCTCAAGTTCAGTTCGAGTGGGGGCCGATGATTTCCTTCAAAGCGGTGATAACCAACATCACTCAAAAGTTCACCATGTTCAAATCTGATGGCACCCCGGTGCGGGCCACACTTAACGTCACTTTCAAGGAAGCTGAAAAACCAGGTAAGTATCCATTTCAGAATCCCACCACCGGCAGCACGCCTGGTTATAAAGTCAGAATAATAAAGGAAGGGGAGTCTCTTGACTGGATTGCTCAAGAAGAGTATGGCGATCCCGCATTATGGAGGTTTATAGCCGAAACCAATAATCTGGAAGACCCTATGAAACTGAGTCCAGGGCAGATGTTGTCTATAGCGCCAGCACCTTAAAGGAGAAAAATGCCACAAGCAGCAGAGCTTATCTCTCAATTTTATATAAAAATCGACGGGGCTGAAGCACCCCAGGGGATAATGGACAACCTCATTTCCATCGAGGTAGATGATAGCCTCAATCTGCCCGACATGTTCACCATTCAGCTTCGTGACCCAAAGATGGAGTGGACCGATTCCGATACATTGGGTATCGGCAAAGAGGTCGAAATCTCAGTGCATGGTGAGAGCGGTCGAGCCAAGCTCATAGTCGGGGAAATCACTGCCTGTGAGACCAACTTCAAGCATGAGGTCGGGGCGACTATGGTAGCACGGGGCTACGACCAGTCCCATCGTCTTAATCGCGGCAGGCAGACCAAGTCCTTTGTCCAGGTCACCGACAGCGATATCGCTACCAGAATCGCCCGCGAATTGGGGCTAAAGGTGTCACTTGATTCCACCCCTGAGGTGCACGAGTATGTGCTTCAGGACAACCAGACAAATCTGGAATTCCTGGAAAGCCGTGCCAAGCGAATCGGCTTTCGCGTTCTTGTGGAAAAAGATACCCTTTACTTCAAGCGTATTCCCGAAGGAGGCACTGAAGTGCCGGTTTTAGAGTGGGGTATCAACCTGTTAGAATTCAACGTTCGTTTAACCACATCGAAGCAGGCATCTGAGGTAGAAGTCCGAGGCTGGGATCCTCAAGCAAAGAGAGAGATAGTCGGCAAAGCTAATCGAGCTCAAGACATGCCTGAAATCGGCGAGCGCCGTCAGGGGGGGCAGGTAGCTGGGGCAGCTTTCAGCACTGCTGGTAAGGAAATCGTGGTCAATCGTGTAGTTGGTACACAGGCAGAAGCTGACGCCTTGGCTCAGTCCCTATGTGAGGAGATGGGGGGTGATTTCATCCAGGCAGAGGGTGTATGTGCCGGTGACCCGGCTGTGTGCGCTGGCGCGATGGTTGAATTTAAGGGGCTGAGTGAGCGTTTCCAGGGGCGCTACCGGATTACTCGTGCTCTTCACCACTATGATGCCAAAGGCTATGCTACCCGGTTTACCATCAGCGGGCGACATGCCAATACCCTTGCCGAATTGGTCAGCCGCCAGAGCGGCGGCAGCGGTAGCCACAGTGTTGTGGTTGGAATTGTTACCAACAATCAGGACCCTAACGGGATGGGACGAGTGAAGGTGAAATTCCCCTGGCTGGCGGATGGCACCGAGAGCCACTGGGCGCGGATAGCTAGCCCTATGGCGGGGAAGAACCGGGGCATGGTTTTTCTACCAGAGGTAAATGATGAGGTTCTGGTGGCTTTCGAGCATGGCGACTTGAACCGTCCCTACATATTGGGGGCACTCTGGAACGGAATGGATAAACCCCCGGAAGGAAATAAAGACGGCAAGAACAACATCCGCAAGATTTGCTCGCGGAGCGGGCACGAGATCATTTTCGATGATAACAGTACAGCGAGAAAAGAAAAGATAGAGATTCACACCAAAGCTGGACATAAAATTCTTCTGGATGATTCGGCAGGGCAGGAAAAAATTGAAATCAAGGATAGGACTGGTAAAAACGTTATAAAAATGGATTCAGTGCAGAATTCTATGACGCTATCCAGTGCTATGAAATTAGATATAGATGCTCAGATGATTGAGCTTAACGCCAAAGGAATGATGACCTTGAAAGCCGGAGCTACTCTGACGATTCAAGGTGCCATAGTTAAAATAAATTAAAGGAGGAAAGATGCCATTAGCGGCTCGAGTTGGCGATATGACTGCCCACGGGACTCCCTTGGGTCCGGGTCCGGGGAGCACCAATGTTTTAATAGGCGGCATGCCTGCCTGGAGGGCTACCGCTGACTTTCATAACTGCCCCCTGGTGACAGGAACCGTCCCTCATGTCGGTGGGGTGGTCGCCATGGGCAGCATAACTGTCCTTATCAATAACTTGCCTGCAGCCAGACAAGGGGACAGTATCATTGAGAGCGGACCCCCTAACTCCATTGTGATGGGATGCCCCACTGTGATGATTGGCTAATTGATTGTTAGCAACAATTGCTGATATGAAGAATCTGATATAGAGGACGATTATATGTTGAAGATGAATAATAACAAAGACATTGTAGGGAGTGGCTGGAGTTTTCCTCTCGGGGTCAATGGTCGTGGTGGACTGGGCTTATCTCCCCACAAAAGAGACGTAGAAGAATCTATCCGCGTTATCCTGAGCACGGCTAAAGGGGAAAGGCGTATGCGGCCTAATTTCGGCTGTGGAATCCACGACTTTGTCTTCGCCCCAAACAGCGCCTCTACCTGGAGCCTGATAGCCCACCATGTGGAAGAGGCTTTAGGCTGGTGGGAACCTCGTATTGAAGTTACCGATGTGGATGTTCGCCCGGACCTAGGCGATACATCCCAGTTGCTGATAAATATTAGATACAGAATTAAGGCTACCAATGATGAACGAAATCTCGTCTATCCTTTTTATCTATCCCGTTAGAGTTGAGAAAGGAGGCAGAAATGACATTACCAGCACCGATTCTGGATGACCGTAAATTTCAGGATATAGTATCAGAAGCTAGAAGCTTAATCTCCCGCTATTGCCCGGAGTGGACTGACCACAATCTGAGCGACCCCGGCATTACCTTTATCGAGCTTTTCGCCTGGATGGTGGACATTCTCCTTTATCGGCTTAACAGGGTCCCGGAAAAAAATTACATTAAATTTCTCGATCTCATTGGGCTGAGATTGCTCCCGGCTCACCCGGCAAAGGCTAACATTGCCTTCCGATTGTCAGCACCCCAGCCTGAACCGGTAACTATCCCCAAAGGGACGGAGGTAGCCACAGTGCGAACGGAAACCCAGGATGCAGTTACTTTTACCACCGATAGGGACCTCAAGATCATGGTGCCTCACATGACCTACTGTCTCATCAGTCGGGCTGGCACCGTCTTTCACGACTATATGCCGGTGTTGAAAGCAGGAGAGATGATGGATATCTTCCAGAAAGTGCCTGAAGAGAACGACGCATTCTACGTAGGCCATAGCGAAAATCTCGCCGACAACACTCTACGTCTTACCTTTGAAACCACTATAGAAGGGATTGGCGTAGACCCCCGTAATCCGCCGCTCGTATGGGAGTTCTGGGACGGAGAGGAGGGCAAATGGAGGAGACTTAGACTGGAATCCGATACCACCGGTGGACTGAACCGGGATGGCGAGGTTATCCTTCATGTGCCTTATACCTGCGACTTCACAGAAGCAGATGGCAAGACCGCCTGCTGGGTGCGATGCCGGGCTATTAAGCCACGGCTACAACAGCCCGGCTACACTGCCTCCCCGAAAGTAAGGAGCGTTGTCTCACACTGTTTCGGCGGTACTGTACCAGCGAGCCATGCCTTCCGGGTGATGGCTGAGGTGCTGGGGCGGAGCAACGGTAGTCCCGGGCAAGTCTTCCATTTGCAAAATACCCCTATCCTGCCCCGCGATAAGGACGAGACCATAGAGGTGGAGAAGAACGGGAGCTGGGAAGCGTGGCATGAGGTTGGAGGTTTCTCAGCTTCAGGTTCCGACGACCTTCATTTTACCTGTGATAGCGTCAGTGGTGAAGTCCGGTTTGGCCCTTGTGTGAGACAGCCCGATGGCGGAGAGCAGCAGTTCGGCGCCATTCCACCTAAAGGCAAGCGAATACGTTTTTCCCGCTACAGGTGTGGCGGTGGAGTACAAGGCAACGTGGGCGAGAGAACACTGACCGTGCTCAAATCATCTATCCCCTACGTCGCCTGGGTGACTAACTTTGAAGCAGCAATTGGTGGTGCCGAATCGGAGAGTCTGGAACGTGCCAAGCTGCGTGCTCCAGAGATGCTAAAGGCACGATTCAGGGCAGTCACTGCTGATGACTTCGAATATCTGGCTTGTGAAGCTTCTCCGAAAGTAGCCCGGGCTAAGTGTTTAGTGCCGAAAGGTGCTGACGAAAAGGGCACGGTATCTCCGGGGACAGTACGGTTGCTTATCGTGCCTTTGATAACTGCTGGGGATGGCATGATCCCTAAGGAGCAGCTTTTACTTCCAGAGCAGCTACGTAGAGAGGTGACAAATCACCTCGACGAACGTCGCCTTCTGACCACTCAGTTGGTAGTTACAGAACCAGATTACGTTTGGGTCACTGTAGATGCGAAGATAAAAGCCAAGACTGGATCCAAACGGCTTAGGGGCGACATCGAGAGGAAACTGTACCAATTCATCAATCCTATTAGCGGCGGCACCGAGAATACTGGCTGGCCCTTTGGCCGTGAACTCTTGACGTCAGAGATACATTCGCTCATCCAAGGAATGCCAGAGGTTGGCTATGTGGAGGAGGTCAAGCTTTTCCTGGTTAACATCGAGACGGGGGAACAGGGTGAGGCAGCGACTATATTAACTCTGTCGCCCGGGCAATTGCCATGTTCTTACCAGCATAAGGTAGAGGTGACATAATATGACAGACTCTGAGAATGACGGCGAAGAACGATATAGTAATTATCTACAATACTTACCCGCCTTCTATAGAGAGGATGATTTTACCGGGCGGTTCCTCAGTATCTTCGAGGACATCCTTACGCCCATAGAGGGTATTGTAGATAATCTTGCCTTCTATTTCGACCCGGGGACTGCTCCTCAAGCATTCTTGCCCTGGCTGGCTTTTTGGGTAGGTCTAGTTCTGGATGAGAGATGGCCTGAAACCAAAAGGCGGGAGTTAATCAAATCAATAGCCGAGCTTTACCGATGGCGGGGCACGAAGCGAGGGCTGAGCGAATATCTAAGAATCTACACCGGCGTTGTGCCTCAAATCCTTGAACATACTCCAGTAACACAGCTGGGGACTAACACCAATTCAGGTACTATTGAGACAAGAGGCACAGAATATGAGGCGCATTGTTTTACCGTTATTCTAGAAGTTCCTGATGTTTCGACAATCGATGCAGATATTATTCGGTCAATTATCGAGTCGGAAAAGCCAGCTCATACTACATATATATTGCAAATAAACAAAGGAAGGTCTAAGCTATAGCACGAATAGAGATTGGTATGCATCCTCGGCAGGGAGAAGCAAAATGTCTGCTAATATTGTTCTGAGCTTATCGGCAACAAAATTAGAGGTAGCCCCCGGTGAATCGGTAGAGGCTACCATCACTGTTCGCAACCAGAGCCAGATTGTAGACCAATTTGGCATCAGAATACAGGGGCTGGACCCTACCTGGTGGACACTTTCTACCCCCAGCGTCTCCCTTTTCCCCGGAGACCAGGGCGAGGCTAAGCTGACTATCCACCCTCCCAAGGAAGCTGAGTCCAAGGCCGGCAGCTACTCTTTTCAGGTAAGAGCCGTCTCTCAAGCCAACCTTGAGGAGATGACTGAAGAGGAGGCGTATCTTATATTGCGTGGTTTTCTGGTTTGGGATGTGGAGATGTCGCCGACGAAAGTCGTGGGAAGAAGCGGCAACTATCGGATTACCGCCAGCAACTCAGGCAATACTGATATTACCCTAATTTTTAAGGGCAAAGACCCTGAAGAAGCCCTCGACTACACCTTCAGCCATGATAAGTTGACCGTGCCGGCGGGAGAGAGTGCCTTGATAACGCTACAGGTACGCCTGAAGAAGGGAGAGAAGGGGAAGTTGTACAATTTCCAGGTGCTGGTCAGACCTGTCGAGGCAAAAGTATCTTCGAAAGAGGCTAAGATCATAGACGGGCAGTTTGAATACCGCCGCCGTTGGCCCTGGAAATGGATACTGTTGGGTCTTGCCATTGCAGCCGTTGTCTTTCTCGTCTGGAAATTTCTTATTCCACCTTCCTTGCCGGTTATCAATTCCTTTACCGCTGACCCGAAAATCATCGCTGTCGGCGAGAACTCGACGTTAAGCTGGGATGTTTCCGGCGCGATCATAGTTGCTATTGACCAAGGAGTAGGGAATGTTGGTCTAATCGGAACTCGCACAGTATCTCCAACTACCACCACTAACTATACTTTAACGGCTATCAATAAGGCAGGAAACATTACGGCTACAGTTCAGGTTACAGTGCCTCTGCCTGTTATCAATTACTTTACTGCTGACCCGGAAATCATTTTTGGTGGTGGAACCTCGACGCTAAGCTGGAGCGTTTCCGGCGCGACTACAGTTTCTATGTACATAGGGGGAGAACCCTCCTATGTGATATTACCTAATCACACCGGAACTCGTATAGTATCTCAAACTACAACCACCACCTATACTTTAGAGGCTGACAATGAGGCAGGAAGCATTACGGCTACAGTTCAGGTTATAGTGCCTTAGCCAGTTATCAATTACTTTACTGCTGACCCGCTAAAACTTTATATTGGTTCAGTCGGGCCTGGGTATGATACCTCGACGTTAAGCTGGAGTGTTTCTGGTGCGACCACAGTTGCTATTGACCAAGGAGTAGGGAATGTTGGTCTAACCGGAATTCGCATAGTATCTCCAACTACAACCACTACCTATACTTTGGAGGCTAACAATGAGGCAGGAAGCATTACGGCTACAGTTAAGGTTGGAGTGTTAGCTTATGATATCCCCGACTTCCCTAATCTTTAGGTGGTGATGGATATTCCCCCCTGTCATCTTCCCCTGACGCAGATATTGTTCGGTCGATTATCGAGTCGGAAAAGCCAGCTCATACTACATATATATTGCAAATAAACGGACGAAAGTCTAAGATATAGTCTTAACAAAGATTGATATTTGTCATCGACAGGGAAGGGCAAAATGTCTGCTAATATCGTTTTGAGCTTATCGGCAACAAAATTAGAGGTAGCCCCCGGTGAATCGGTAGAGGCTACAATCACTATTCGCAACCAGAGCCAGATTGTAGACCAGTTTGGCATCAGAATACAGGGGCTGGACCCTACCTGGTGGACACTTTCTACCTCCAGCGTCTCCCTTTTCCCCGGAGATCAGGGAGAGGCTAAGCTGACTATCCACCCTCCCAAGGAAGCTGAGTCCAAGGCCGGCAGCTACTCTTTTCAGGTAAGAGCCGTCTCCCAGGCCAACCCCGAGGAGATGACTGAAGAGGAGGCGTATCTTGTATTGCGTGGTTTCCTGGTTTGGGATGTGGAGATGGCGCCTACGAAAGTCGTGGGAAGAAGCGGCACCTATCGGCTTACCGCCAGCAATTCAGGCAATACCGATATAACCCTCATTCTTGAGGGTAAAGACCCTGAAGAAGCCCTGGACTACACGTTCAGCCATAATAAGGTGACCGTGCCGGCGGGAGAGAGTGCCTTGATAACACTAAAGGTAAGCCCGAAAAAGAGAGAGAAGGGGAAGTTGTACAATTTCCAGGTGCTGGTGAGACCTGCCGAGGCAAAGGTATCTTCAAAAGAGGCGAAAACCATCAACGGGCAGTTTGAATACCAACGCCGTTGGCCCTGGAAATGGATACTGTTGGGTCTTGCCATTGCAGCCGTTGTCTTTCTCGTCTGGAAATTTCTTATTCCGCCTTCCTTACCGGTTATCAATTCCTTTACCACTGACCCGGAAATTATCGCTGTTGGCGAGAGCTCGACGTTAAGCTGGGATGTTTCCGGCGCGACTACAGTTACTATTGACCAAGAAGTAGAGGGTGTTGATCTTGATCCAAGTGCCGGAACGTTTACAATATCTCCAACTACGACAACTAACTATACTTTAACGGCTATCAATAAGGCAGGAAACATTACGGATATAGTTCAGGTTAGAGTGCTACCTGTTATCAATTCCTTTACTGTTGACCGGGAAAGTATCACTGTCGGCGAGAACTCAACGTTAAGCTGGGATGTTTCCAGCGCGACTACAGTTACTATTGACCAAGAAGTAGAGGGTGTTGATCTTGATCCAAGCACCGGCACGTTTACAGTATCTCCAACTACAACCACTACCTATACTTTGGAGGCTAGCAATGAGGCAGGAACCAGTACGGATACAGTTCAGATTAAAGTGCTACCGGCTATCAATTCCTTTACTGCTAACCCGAGATACATTTATTATGGTGGTGGGACCTCGACGTTAAGCTGGGATATTTCCGGCGCCGATACAGTTATTATTGACCAAGGGATAGGGGCTGTTACCCCAACAACCGGAACTCAGAAAGTATATCTATATACAATCGCTACCACTACCTATACTTTGGTTGCTACCAATGATGCAGGAAGCAGTACGGCTACAGTTCAGGTTACAGTGTACGAAGGGTTGCCTCCTTTCATCCCAATTTTCCCAATAGAACCCATCCCATTACCATAGGAGATCATCATCTCCGACCCCATTCCCCCCTATCCTTGACTGCATATGACTTTATAGCCAAAGCCTCCCATAGTCGTACTAGCTGGCAGAGCAGTGCCGGGACATTAACTTTCCCCGGGGCTACGAATGATAATAGAAGGTTTGCCTGCTAGCGTACTAATGCAGGCTGGGCAATAACCGTGCTTCTTGGTATAAGGAAAGGGGCTGGCATTTGCTACCCCTTGTTGTTTACGCATGGTTTGCAGCTCTTCCTCATCGTACGACCAGCAACGTTACAAAGCCCAGTTGCACATTAGTCCAGATTATCCAACGCCGGCAACAGAAGCTTGGAAAATCATCCAATAAAAAGACTCGCTGGCCTTCGGGAAATAAAATACAAGCCAAATTGTGATCTTGGCGAAATCAATAAGTTTCGATACAATGACTGCTTAGCTTTAGAGTGAATCATGCAGGTAACTCAGATAATCAGACAAAAGGTATTGATTCGGAATCTTATATTGGCGGCCAGTATATTTTTTGTCAGTCTTGTATTAGGTATGCTTATTGGTCAGAATACCATTGAAGGGCTTATGAGACAACTCGGCGCTATATTAGAGCCCCTGGCATCGACGGGTAAACTGACTATCCTATTGTTCTTGATAATATTCATCAACAATGCAGTTAAGGCTCTCGGGATAATATTCTTAGGTATCCTACTGGGACTACCAACTCTACTTTTTATAGGCCTAAACGGCTTTATCCTTGGAGGATTGGGCCCGGCGCTTGAATCAGTCAATGGATGGAGATATGTTATAGCTAGCTTCGTACCGCATGGTGTGATCGAGATTCCAGTGATCTTGCTAGCTGCCGCTTTGGGCCTCACGGTAGGTATGGAATCACTTAAGTGGTTAGTACGAAGAGAGAGCCGAGTCAAATTACAGTTGTCAAATGGCCTCAGAGTTTACGTGAGGTGGATTCTTCCTGGGCTTGCCGTTGCAGCCATCATAGAGGTCCTTGTTACCCCCTTGCTTATTGGGCTGGTTAATGCTGGTTAGCTTGGCTTCTCTAAATATCGCCGCAGATAAATGTGAATAGGCTTGAGGACATTTTCCAGTCTGTTGGAGGTTCTCATGGAGATTCGGGCACTCAAAAAAATACTGAAATGGCTTACTTTGAGGCTCGAGAAGCTTGCGCGGTGCACGATTTAGCAGAAATTTTGCTTTCTAACTCATTAAATCAAACACGAACCTAGTTAAATACGTGGTTTCCTTGCCAAGCTGCTTTTTCGTAGAGGTATAATTAAGGTTAAATGTACAGAAGGGGCAGGCACTTATTATTTTATTAGCAGGAAGACCAGCCAGCAAATCAGATGCAATTTGCATTGATAGTCCCCGGTATACAGAGCGTATGCCCGCCCCAGCACCGCAGCAAGGTGTATTTTCTCTGTTTATATCCGCTTCAGGTTCTTTTATGTCCGCACCGCACATTTTAAGTATCTCCCTCGGCTCTTCAACGATATTTTCACCGCGGGATAAGCGGCAAGAATCCTGGTATGTTATTGTACGTGCAACCGGACGAAGAACGGAAGGGTTTTCCTTTAGTTTTTCAAAAATAACATCAACTGCGTGGCGTACAGTAAAACCTACATCTCCTAACAAAGCAGGATAAAAATATTTGAAACACTTTAAACAACCATTGCAGGGAACTATCATGTTTTTTATTCCCAGAGACTTAAATCTCTCCACATTTTTGCGGAAGTAGTCTGCAGCCATATCGGTTCTGCCCGCCTCGTAAATATAAGTTCCACAGCAGCCTTCATTTTCCAAAATCATAAAATCCACGCCGAGCTTTTTGAGAACCAGATAGGTAAATGTTGCAGCATCCTTTACTAAATATGATGGGAGGCACCCAATATATAAAAGCGTATCTGACTCCTTGGTAGAAAAATCCTCCGGTAGCCAATCCAGACGCTTTGCCGGGTCGCCATTCACCGAATTTCCACTATCCAGTATTCCTTTGATAATATCGTCGTGGCGGCTGAGCGGTCCGAAACCTTTCCGCACCAACTCCTCACGAGTTTTATGCACAATATAAGTAATCTTTATCTCTTCAGGGCATACTTCTTCGCATTTCAGACATTTGGGGCAGTTATATATACTTTCAATGAGGCGTGGGGTAGGGGTCTCTCTCCCAAATATTTTCTCCGCTGTCTTAAGCCTTTGAAGAGGAGAGAAAAGTATTTCTCCAGTACACTTGTAAGTGGGACAGACTTCTAAACATGCTTCGCACTCGGTACAACGTGAGATCTCTTGCGTTATATCCACGTTTTTCTCCTCGTACCCTTCTCAAGAAGGGATATTTTATGCCGCAGGCATCCACTATTAGCCTCAAGATAAAGTAATTGATATCATTTTATTTGGGTATCTTCCATTTGTATATTGATAAATGAAAGAACGCTGTTTCATTTTCACCCGTTTTCCTTCATCAATTCCAATTGAATAACCGCACGGACATTTAACCGCGTTCTCATCCCGGACACTAAATCCATGATTATCCGGCCTATCTAACAGTGCAAAACCCACCCTTTACCAATCTTCAAATACCTAAATATCTTATGCTTGCATCTAGCACACTTTATAATAGATTGTTACCTCGTTGCAATTTTTGGCGTTCTGTTACATGTTTCGCTACATTAGCCAAATCCCCTCTTAGAAGTCGCTTATGCAACGATAGTCATATGAGTAGCAAAACGCTCCGCAGAATTTTCTGGATTGGCGTTTTGTTAATTATCCTGTTAGCTATTGCTCTTACGGGATTTTTGTTTCCATTCGTGCCCGACGCTATTAGGCGGGCCTCACTGAATATCTACTCAATGTTATACTGACTCATACCACTAGTAATGCTTCTATTCTTTTCTCCAATAATCCTAGACTCCTCTAAGAGACCAGACATAGACATTCTATTTAAACTGAGGGGTGACGGCAATCTAGAAATAATAATCAAAAATCGCGGCAATGTTCCTTCCAGCTTTAACAAAGTCCAGTTTTATGCAAAAGAAAACTAGAATTGCGATGCCCGAAGACGGGAAGAATTTTCACTAGTGCTGCTGTGATCTTAGCAGAGCGATATCGGAGAACGTATATTTTTTGGTTTATTGCTTCGCGGTAATATAGTTAATCACTGTCTGTATTCCCACCGGTGAACCAACTTCTTTGTTGAGCACACATCGTTTCTCACATTCGGCTAATGATGCTTTACTCAGTCCGTCTGTAGTGAGGAATTGTTTGGCAAGCTTTTTGGCCCCGGCGAAATTGCCCACGGTGACCCGTCTCATGACGCCTCGAATATCCCAGTCCGTATTCGTGGAACACTGCGGATTTTCACAGCACTGACATCTGGAGGCTTCACGCATGATTGCGCGCATTTCTTCGTGATATCCTTCATAGAGGCTCTCCGCTCTAAATGGCTTGGCCACTAACCTAACATAGTTCTTCATATTGGGTTGATACTTGAACGGCTCAAGCTTCAGCTTTTTGAGTACTGCGTTTGCAGCACTTATACCGGATGTGGTTACAGTCGTCGTACCGGTCCCCATTACAGTAGACTCGCCACAGCAGAACAAATTATCCCATTCACTTCTGGTATGCAGCCTATGTAACATGTGCTGGCCTAGCATTTGCTTGGGTCCTGCTACGGCACCGCCATTCTTAAGTGTGTATCGTTCAATGGTTCGCGGTGTGGCAACTTCTGCATAGCGTACGCCGTCCGTGAATCCGGGGAACCTTTTTTCTAGTACCGCAATCAGCCGTGCTTTCTCCTTTTCTTTTTTGAGAAGATAGTCGTCTACCCCTTCGTAATCCCAATTTGCAAATGTCGGCCCGATCGCAACAACAACATGACTGTTTTCCTCGCACAACGTCCTGTCGTCGATACTTAAAATATAAGCGGTCACTTCGCTTTCATCCAGCAAATCTGGATTTCCAACCAACATTTCAATTGGCGCTGTATCCTCCGGAATGACTCGCTTATCTATATGGGCATATAATACAACGCTCGGATGGGTGGGGACTTGACTTAGAGCCCACTCTATTCTTTGGGCTGTCAAGTGCGTCCTATCGATCAATTTCCCGTACAAATTCCACACTGTTCCCGAATAAATGAGATTGTCTGCATATATATTATTGCCGCTCTTCAGTTCTACCCCCGAGGGATGATCGCCATTAAACAGAATTCTTACTACTTCATTTTCAAGTAGCATATCCCCGCCATTTTCTTCTATGGCTTTCTCCAGTTTCCCCGGTAGAAAAAGCGTGGAACCGGCCGGATAATAACTTCCTCCGACATGATTATCCACAAACATGATGGCAGCGAGGACGGCTGGAGATTCTTCTACTGTGGTATAACAGTAAGTGGAGGTAAGCTTGTCAAAGAATTTGAATATCTCTGGATCGGAATAATACTTATTCAGTAAGTCTCTTGCGCTCTTATTTATATAGCTCAGGAACCGGGCATAGGAAATTGGATGCCGTAAGAGGCCTTTTAAAGATTCCTTTGGATTTGTTTCATCGGGGGTGATATAACTCGGGCTCTCCACCATCACATGTCTGTACATCTTCTCAAGATCATGATAGAACCTCTTTATGTTTTCCTTCTCAGCGGGGAACACTTGTGTTAGTTCCTCAGCAAACATGTCAATATCTGCCCAGAATCTTATTCTCTTACCATTAAAATTCACGCAGTACAGCAAATCATGCTTGATAACATCGATCGGCTCCTCCAAGCAGTTGAAGACAAAGCGATGGGCATTGAATCCCTTCTCTCCAAAGCCGAAAAGCATAGCCGCCCCTTGATCAAAGATAGTATTTTTGCGTTTGAAGATTCCACAGGAACCGCCCGGTTTGTAATTCTTATCAACAACGACTACACGCAGGCCTCTTTTGACCAGCAGACTGGCAGCAGTTAAGCCGGATAACCCTGCACCGATCACTACTACATCGTATCGCATAGTAACTCTCCTCAAAAAAGGTGGCTGGGTGCTTGTACTGCTTATCAATTACCACCCGCAAAGACCATTATCTAATTGTATCAGAAGCCGTTCAACTAGTAATACAAGCATGCTTTGACGCGAAATACAGGACTCTGCGCGGGATCAGTATTAGGGCGTGCCAATGAATCTTTATACCCAGGAGGTTCTCTCCTCAACCTCGATTGTATCTTTCATACATTCTTTCCAATCTCATCCTATTGTACCGCTGGGTGACAATGCAGGGCATATTGGTAGCAAGCCCGTAAGCCACCATGATCAATCCAATCCACCAGTCGTTCCAGAGGAAGAAGATGAGCGAAAAAAGAAAAATGACCCAATGGGTGAACTCAGCCCGACATGTTTCTAGGATAAATCTCCGTACGTATGCTGCATCGGCGTTCCCTAAATGCTTCTTCCTGAATCCACCTTTAAATACGGCAGCAACGGCTGGCAGAAGCCGCTTCCATTTCTTGACTTTGAGACGAGCTTTGTAGGTTTTGCCACCCCTCTCCCAGATCCGCTGCCTGTAGAGCCATGATTGCGGATTGAAGGAGTTCGGCTGCATCCTCGCGGTTGACATGCCAACGCCTAAATTTATCACCAACCAGACTGTAATATTGATGACTATTGCCCACGGACCGGACAAATGAACAATCATTGCTCTTACGCCTTGTCTTTCAGGCTAATTGCTACGCCCTTCCACATGACGCTCCTTTTGATAGCAACGAGGAAGATCGAACGAAAGAAAACCATTATGAAGAATATCAACGAAACTGGAAATAAGAGTGCGGTATAGAACTTGAATGTACCCACTCGGAAGGCCATCCACTGGACCTGGATAGCAAAGGCCAAATAAGCCAGGGCCCACCACATGATTGCAGTATTGTGCATGCTCGATATCGCTCCAATTGCACACACTGTCGCACTTATACCACTGCCAATCCATGCAATAATCGCCACAAGTAGGGGAATACAAGCCCTGCTAGCTCCAGTGGCGAAACCCTTGCTCCACCCATCCACTAGTTCTCTTATACCGTTAGGATACATACGAAAGGAAATAGTACCCCACCCGCCATAGCAGTGAATCGGGAGATTATGCTTCTTAAGTCTCTCCCCGAGGGCAAGATCCTCTACTACTTCGCCTTTCACTGCAATATGACCGCCGCTTTCGAAGTAATATGCCTTTTTCATAACCACACACGGTCCGAATAATCCAATCGGCTTGATAAGGTCGCCCATCATTGTGAAAGGACCCATTGCGCCCATCATAATTATATTGAAGAATACGGAGAGCTGTTCGTAAAGTCTCCTGGTTTTGTGATACGGCTGTATTGAGACAATACTGTCCGTTTCGAGGTATGTGTCTACTATATCTCTCAGGCCACCTTTCTCAACACATGTGTCTGCATCCAGGAAAATGAGTATATCCCCCTTTGCCACCCGGGCACCTTGATAGCATGCCCAGGGCTTACGGACCCAGCCTTCAGGCAGGGGCTCTGAGTCGATGACTGTCAATCCTTCTCCTTTGGCGACTTCCTTAGTCCCGTCTTCGCATTGATCGACAACAACAATGATTTCATTGGGGACGGAATCACCATTTCGTAGGGATGCCAGAAGAACAGGAAGTGAGTCTGCCTCGTTGCGAGCTGGTATTATTACGGATATGCTCGGATGCCGTTCATTGGCCTTTCTGTGGCTCCTTGTGCAACGTGGAATACGAAACAGGAATAAGAAACCGAAGAACCAGAATATGGCTTGGATAACGAAGTATGTGATGTCCATGAATGCTCGCCGCTGATCAGATTATATGTGATTGTTATGCCTTGCACAAGCACGCAGGGAACCAAAAACTAAGCGTGAAACCGCATTCAGCCAAAATGTGCCAATCAAGTCTTCGGAATAGACCTCACTTGAAGCGTGACTACTAACAGGGCTATTGTCTTATTCGCACGGGAAACACTGTGATATCACATTGTCTTCGATATGCATTACCATCCTGATGACAGCTAGTGCCAGGCTCGGCCTTTTTTAACTGAACCCGATTGCACAAACGTCAGGAATGTCGTGTAGCAGCTCAGGCTAATGTGATGCAACTTTCTACTATAATGTTAAGTCACATTCTACAAAATCGTGCTATACGGGGTACTATTTGACGGGGTGTTCTGGGGATATAATACCTGATTTGTAGTGGGTCCAATTGATACTGTGTCCTTGTAATTGAAGCCAGCACGGGCATTGACTAACAAGCGTTCAGATGTTAGTGTAGCCCAAAATACATGTTGACGACTTAGTCTGTTCTAAGGAGGACGTCGATGAAAACACTCGTAGGTAGAACTCTAATGCACTTACTGCTCGTTCTGTTAATCCTGGTTTTAATCCCTGGATGCGGCGACGTATCAGGAGCGCCGACGATTCCGCCGATAGAGACTTTTCTCATCCCCTTCGATGCCTTCACGGGCAATGCCACTAGCACTTCCATCTTCATCACCGAATCCCAGATGCAGACCACTCTCCTGTCGCTTCCCGATAGTGGACAACTCACTCTACCTTTAGCCCTATCAAGTAATAAATCCAACTGGAACCATGCAGCGCTCAATGTCGGTTTCTGGAGTGCAGTTGTCGTAGTCGGACTTGCAGTGCCGGTAGCGGCATGTCAGGCGTCCTTCCGGAATATTCCGCTGCAGCAGCCCGATGGCTCGTGGATCTGGTCTTATTCAGTGTTAATTCGCGGCTCCGTACATAGTGCCGAGCTGCACGGACAGTTTATCCCGGAGGGAGTCCACTGGGATATGAGAATATCCAAAGAAGGCGAGTATCAGGATTTTCTGTGGTATTACGGCGAAAGCAACCTTCCCGCAACCGAAGGCTTCTGGATTTTGAAACAGAACCCAGACGTACCGAACGACCTTCTTCAAATCGACTGGTCCCGCGATATCTCCACTGGCACATCTACTATCAGATACACAAATATAGTCCCCGATGGTCCGGAGAACGGAGGTTATATTGATGTCCAATATACTGACGATATTCCCTACGATTACATCTGGGATATATATAACAAGGGCCAGGACAATCATACGCATATTGAGTTTAGTGGCAACACTGGAGAAGAGCGTGTCAAGGATCTTAACCGCTTCGGCGATGATGACTGGCATTGCTGGGACAGCGATCGAATAAACGTTGCCTGCCCGTGATTGCAGGCGATATCCCGGCTGAATAGAGCCCTGCAGGAAGCAACATACAACGAACCTTCATCGGTGCTACCTGGCAATCTTAACCCTTCACCCTTCACCCTTCACCCTTCACCCTTCGGCTTCTTCTGAGCCAGATTACCAGAGGCGAAATTAAATTTATCCCTTAAAAGCAACTGGAAAACCGCTCATTTCGCTAAATAGTGCGATAGGGTAACATAGCACTATAATATTACACGATACTGAAAAATCGGTAGGTTATCTAATTCCTCACACAGCTTGTGAGTGATGGCCTGCTGGTTCGAGTCTGGCTACTGTGACCTGTGCCGGAGACGACATAGAAAATAGTAGCGATCTATTGGCCCATTATACTGGGCAACCATGGCAAAACGAGTAACAGAATGATAAACAAAGCGACCGGCAGGTTTATCATCCTGCGTGCACCACCTCCATGTATTGCTACCAGCAGCAACCACACGGTGCCATATATGAATATGCCAATCAAGAACGTTACGGCAAGTCCCCAGTTAGTCGAAATATTGAACGCCAGAGGTACGGCCAAAGCCATGAAAGCGGCATTCACGGCGAAGAGCATCGCAACAACGGATTCAGAGACCTCTACTTTGCCTGACCTCAATACATACGGAAACGGTATTCCTGTAAAAAAACCTAGGGGAGCGATTGAAACCACAGCCAGAATGATCTTAACGGGCAAAGATAGTTGTGCAGCCAGTGAAAAGAATGCTGGAGCCAGGTATTGGTATAGGATAAGCAATAGGATGATAATACCCAGACAATAGTACACACCTTTTTTGTTAATACGCCTACTCCACAGGCTGCCGAGGCCGGAAAATACCAGCAATGTTCCGACAACGCTTGAGAAAGTGGCCACAGGCGAACCGAGGAATAGCTCGTAACGCTGGATAAGTACAATTTCTATAAGCAAGTAACCCAAACCAGTCAAAGCGACCGTGAACATGTGTGGCAGCAAACCAAGTAAAGCTCCTCTACGTCGACCTAAAAACCAGATAAGAAATGGCACCAGTGGCAACACCAGATACAGAATATAAGAGTAAGCCTTTTTTAGATTAGAATGAGCTGGATCAATGTCAAACATGAACGGCCGATTGTCCGTTATCACCTGGATATTGTGTTCCTGCAGAAAATCATCGTCGACCTCCCCGCGCACTACTTGGGACACGGTTGTAGAAGATGCTTGGTACGGATGATGGAATAGGGTTGTTTTTGCATTTATCGGACCCACTGGAGATCCATTAATCTGTTCAATTGTTTGTATGTTATCTATATCATCAAGCCACTTCAGCAGTTGGGAGACTTCTTGCTCAGTAAAAGGGGTTTTCTTCATGAGAATCTGGATGAAATTGGCGGTCTCGGTTGTCCATTGAAAAACGAAGAAGTGCTGTTCGGGCTGCTGATAGCCTCTCTCGAGTACAACCTGGCGCATCGTAAACAATAACTTCCAGACTGGCACCTCACGTGAGGAAATGAATACAGGTTCTTCCACGACCACAACTCCGTTACTTGTAAGATGGTCCAAATAGCTGTGTAGTGCCTCGGAAGTGTACAGGTACTCAGGGGTTGGTTCGCGCCCTGTACCCGCTGTACCCCATCCTCGATTAAAGTGTGTGTTCTCTAGGGTAATCATATCAAATTGAAGTTCACTTTGTTCCACATAACTCCGTCCATCCATTACGGATACGTCTATGCCCTCGTAGCTGTTCGCATTCCATTCCACTAGTTCATTTGTCTGCATGCTAACGATGGCTGGATTAATTTCCACCCCATAGACCTTCTCACCCAGAAACTTTGCAGTCTTGGTGATGCCATCGCCGGCAAGACCGATGATGAGAATATCGGGATTCTCAATCAGACAATTTGGAAGGCGGGGGTCTATCTGATAATTCTCCGCAGGCAAATTGCGGATTGTATCACTCCTGTGCCCGTTTTCGTATGATTGCAACATTGTTGAATAAGGATTACTTTGAAGCACATCATATCTACCTACATATGATGACCTGGAGAACAGGACTTCTGCCTGCGTATTATCTCTTGTGAGTTTTGTTCTTACAATATTAAACGAGTCATAAGCCATGTTTAGAATACCACCAGCCACAATGCTTAAGACACCCAGGACAGCTAGACACATCAGCCACCGCCGTACCTGACCAACGCGATAAGGAACGATAAAACAACACGCTGCCAAACTAGTCAGCGCAGCCAGAAATATCAGGCTATTCTCTTCGCGAAAACTGCCCAGTGACATATTCACTAGAAACGCCGCTAATCCCGACCCGATTAATGTTACAAAGTAGGCTACATGAGAATCGAGTCTCACCAGTGCGATAGAAATGACCACACCAGCGCAAACAAATGGAGCCATCATAAGCAAAGAGACAATCAAAAAATTATCCATTGGCGTAAACAAGTAGGCAAGAACCGAAAGAATAGACACCGGAAGTATAAGGTTAGCTGTAATCATAGCTGGGAAGGGCAATCTGTGTGCAGTGAGGTATCCGATCAACCCGCCAATTGCTCCTCCCAATAAAGCTATCGAGATTATGGAATTGGCGGTGACGTAATTACTGAAGATGGACAAGACCTGATAAAAAATTATTTCCATGAAAATAACAGTGAAGGAAACCCCACCAACTCCCAGCAATATCCACAGCCGATTCCGCCCCTCAACAAGAGGTACTTCCACAGGTTTCCCGCTTGAACGCAACTCCGCGGGGTTAGTTGTGTTTAAAAGTTGGTTATTTTCTGACACGCCTGACCTATCCCGATAGTTATACTATTTTTTAAATCTTTACCACTGTCAAAGGTATTAACCACAGCAGCCATAGCAACCGAACTGAATATGGCGGTAGCAAATCCGTGATAGATGTGCACTAGCGCCAAGTGCGGGAAGATGAATGGTGAGAGCCTCAACTTCAATTAAGTTCCTCCGTTGTTAAGCTCAGCGTTTATGGCATTTTCCATTTTTCCATATTGTGGTTCTGTATTCTTTCTTGGTTTCTTGTGAGATTGTGGCCAGACCTGGTTCAGTTTCACCTATCAGCTTCTTTAACTATACTCGCGCGGTAACATACCAGAAGTCACACTCTTTAGCCTCGGAAAGCCAACAGTTTATCTTTCCCGGGGCACACTCCAGTGCCTATACTTCCTCAAAGTCAAACTCTTGCCCTGGACGCTCTCGTTCCATATTTGTGTCAGAGAGTATATCAAATGGCTAACCTTTTCCGAAACCTTTTTATCTTTCTACACTTAATACTTCCCCTTATAAATGTCAATAATGACATCAGCCTCAGGCTCCATCGGAGGATTGAACAATCCGCTAGATTTGTGACTTGCGCGCGAAAACGAGCTACCATGTGACTCGCCCCTCAGCGATATTGTGGCTCTAACTCAACTGCCTCAATCCTAATAGAAAACACTCACACCCCTCGCCCAAAGCTGAGGTATGTAAGTCTTGATGGAAGCTGAGCTCATTGGATTGTTCTCTAGAAAAACATAGTCTCCTTCTCCCAGACCGGGATTATCCACCAACGGGGAGATATCGATTATCTGGTTATCGGAAAGGTAAAGATGTGTAAGGTTCGTAAGATTGGTCAGCGGCGAGATCTCGCTTATCCGGTTCCCCTCAAGGTAGAGGTATATCAGGTTGGTGAGGCCCTCCAGCGGCGAGATGTCGCTTACCCGATTGTACCTGAGCGAGAGCCGTGTAAGGCTGTTAAGGCCGGCCAGGGACGAGATATCGCTTATCTGGTTACTCCCAAGGTAGAGGTATGTCAGGTTGGTGAGACCCTCCAGCGGCCAGACGTTGCTTATCTGGTTGCCTTCGATGGTGAGGCATGTCAGCTTGGTGATGTTAGCCAGCGGCGAGATGTCGCTTATCTGATTTTCCCAAAGGTGGAGTGCTGTCAGCTTGGCAAGACCTGCCAGTGGTGAGATATCACTTATCTGGTTCTCAAAAAGGCTGAACTGCATCACGCTGGCACAGTTCTCCAGCCCGGCCAGGTCCGTGATGTTCATTCCGTAAGCAACAAGACTGGTAAGTGTCTCCAGGTTTGAAGCGTAGATAGGTCCCTCGGGGATGTCGATGGCTTCCCTTACCGCTCCCTCCAGCTTTGGGTCCGCGAAGGCAACCTCGGGATCATCCTTTGTTGGTGTACGTATCGCTAGCGCTACTACGACGCCAACCACTATCACACACACTACGATGATTCCTATGAACTTCTTCTTGTTCATTCCTTCCTCCTCCCTGAAACGATTGCAATACTGTACCATACGAAAATAGACAAGAGCTGTCAATACCGCTCATACGGACATCTCCAATTGCACAATCGTCAGAATTGTTGGGTCACTTTTCGATGAAATGTACAAGACCTCCCTCTCTTTGTTGATGGCTGCAGGAGTCTATAATAAACTATGTTGTAACTGGCCGAGTAATGATGAATCTCTTTTTCTTTATCATTCTTTTCGCCCTGCTTATTGAGTATGTAATAGGAGTGGTTGCACATCTACTCAATCTTAAGTCCCTGAGATCGGAACCACCTCCCGCTCTTGAAGGGGTTTATAAACCGGAGGATTATCGTAAGTCTCAAGAATATGTTCGCACTAATACCCGTTTTGCCTTCGTAACCAGTACATTCAGCCTGGCTGTTCTACTTTCTTTCTGGTTTGCTGGCGGCTTCAACTATCTTGACCAGATAGTCAGGTCCTGGGGCTTCGTTCCTATCTTGAACGGATTGTTTTACATCGGCATTCTGTTGATAGGCTATAGCCTTCTTACGCTGCCTTTCAGCATTTATCACACTTTTGTGATTGAGGAGAAATTCGGTTTCAACAAGACTACCCCAAGGACTTTCCTAGTCGACCGGATCAAAAGCATTGGTCTTGCAGTACTGCTTGGTGCCCCCTTGCTAGCTGGTATTTTGGCCTTATTTGAATATGCGGGCTACCATGCCTGGCTATACTGCTGGATTGCCTTCACTGGATTTTCCCTTATTTGGCAATATGTGGCTCCAACGTGGATTATGCCTCTCTTCAACAAGTTCACTCCACTGGAACCAGGGGAGTTGAAAGAGGCTATTCTCAACTATGCCCACTCAGTTGATTTCCCCGTCAAAAACGTTTTCGTGATGGATGGCTCCAAGCGCTCCAGTAAATCAAATGCCTTTTTTACCGGATTTGGTCGTAACAAACGAATTGCCCTATTTGATACCTTAATCAAAAAGCACACGGTGCCCGAACTGATAGCCGTGCTTGCCCACGAAATCGGTCACCATAAGAAGAAGCACATACTACAGGGCACAATAATCAACATTCTTCACGCAGGAGTACTCTTTTTTGTGCTATCTATCTTCCTGGGCAGTCTGGGACTCTACGATGCATTCTATATGGAGCAACAATCTATTTACAGTGGGATTTTGTTCTTCGGCTTGCTCTACACCCCACTGGAAATGGTGCTTTCGGTCATAATGCAAGCACTATCGCGTAGGAACGAGTACGAAGCTGACCGCTTCGCAGCCGAGACTATCCAGCATCCACAGCATCTCATAGAAGCGTTGAAGAAACTCCATGCGGGTAATCTCTCAAACCTGATGCCCCATCCCTTTTACGTTTTTCTCAACTATTCTCATCCGCCCTTGCTCCAGCGCATACATGCTATTCTGCGATATCAAGCCTAACTTTCTGGGTAAAGGGCTATCCGTCAAGGTATATAGCCAACAATCTGGCTGATTGTTACCCCTAATCCTGTCCTCTGAATCACTTGGTATTGGAGGAGGTGGATACGAACAAACGGCGATTGATTAGGACCTTTTTGTATTGGCTTCTCCTACTGTTAATCCTCTTATTTCAGCCAAATGGTCTTTCATATAATTTGACAAGTCTTGGTACAATTTAATGTGACGGTAAGAAGATTATATGCTTAATGTCACCGGCATCTCCAAGTCATATAACGACCATGAGCTTTTCAGCGGGGTTAATTTCACCGTTGGCATGAGCGATCGCATTGCGGTCATCGGACGGAATGGCACGGGGAAGACCACCCTTTTCGAAATCATAACCGGCAATATCATCCCGGATTCCGGAAGCGTGTCTCTGCGACGTGACACCGCTATCGGTTATCTTCGCCAGGATGTCCAACCATCATCGGAGCGGAGTCTGCTGGAATATGTCTCCGGTTCGTCCGATGTGGTCAGGGACCTTGCGCATAAGATCGGGCTGGTACAGGAAGACCTGGCAGAGGAAAGGGACGAGGAAACCGTGAATGGCCTGCTGAGAAAGCTGGGCGAGTTGCAGTCCCTCTATGAGGCGAAGGGTGGCTATAGCTCCGAACACGAGGCAAAGATCGTTCTCTCTGGACTGGGTTTCG